>MAAC01005969.1_pt1 | contig 47791 bp, 46 predicted proteins | sample 1115981 | NCBI WGS metagenome assembly MAAC01 (sample SAMN04961126, study PRJNA320927) | seawater metagenome | isolation source: sample BD02T64 sea water enriched with oil for 64 days | place: USA:Gulf of Mexico | collected 2013-07-27 | reverse complement strand
ATTATTTGTCGAAGCATTTACGCATAGATCTATGACTGAGAAAAATGAAGAGGGACATGCTATTAATTACGAAAGAATGGAGTTCCTTGGAGATGCTATTCTTAGTACAGTAATTGCTTCACATTTATATAAAAAAGTTCCTGGGGGTAATGAAGGTTATCTTACTAAGATGCGCTCAAAAGTTGTGAGTCGGGAACACTTAAATGAGTTAGGAAAAGATCTAAATTTAATTAGTTTGGTTAGATCTGCGATCCCTAAAAATCAATTTGGTGAAAATATTCATGGCAATGTTTTTGAAGCATTAGTAGGAGCTATTTACCTAGATAGAGGTTATAAATATTGCGAAAAATTTATCTATAGAAGCGTAATAAAACCTTATGTAGATATTCAGAAGTTAGAAGGGAAAATAATAAGCTATAAAAGCTTGTTTATTGAGTGGTGTCAAAAAAACAAAAAACCATTTAAGTTTAATGTTTATGATGATACTGGAAATGATACGCTTAAGCATTTTGCAGTAAAATTAAAATTGGAAGAAGAAGTAGTCGCAAAAGCACGAGCAACCTCAAAGAAAAAAGCGGAAGAAAGGGCTGCTAAAAGAGCTTATTATAAATTACGAAGAGAAATAGATAGCGAAATAGTCTAATATACGAATAAACATTATTATTTAAATTTCCATTTTCTTAACATACGCATCCACCATTTTTTATTATTTTTATTAAGTTTAAAAGGACTCATTATAAAAAGAGGCAATATCCTATGGCAATTCATAAGCTAATTTTGGAAGATGATTTTAATAATGAATTTTCATTAATTGCAATACATTGTAGTGAAGAAGCATATAAAATGGCATATATGCTTAATAAGTATGTGCCTTTACAATTAGAAAGAAAACCCTTAGATTTAGATTTTTCAAATAACGGATTAGAAGTCACATTTCCTATTTTTGAATATGAAGATGAGTTGAGTTATATTCTATATCATTTAGTTTCAAATAAAAGCAAGTCATTATCTGCCAAAGTGCATAGTTCGGGAGGTTTATTTGATAAAATTACTTCAGAAAAAACAGTGATGACTTATTTACTAAAAGAATATAAAAAAGTGGATTTTTTTTTAAAAATACATTCGGATTATGAAAAAGTTCCGACAAAAAATATTATTTCAGCCATCAACAAAATAGAACAAGTAATTTCAGCGTATAGTATTGAAATTGAACCTCTAAAATCTAAAAATAATTTAATATTTAACTAATGCCCAATAAGAAAAGAACAAAAATAGTTGCCACCTTAGGTCCAGCAACTTCAGATAGAAAAGTCCTTAAGAATATGATTATCGAGGGTGTAGATGTTTTTAGAATTAATTTTTCACATGCTGACTATAATGATGTTGCAGAAAAAGTTGTAATTATCCGTGAATTATGCGAAGAATTAAAAGAGAATGTAGCGATATTGGCGGATCTTCAAGGACCAAAATTACGTGTCGGAATCATGAAAGATAACGTGGAGCTTGAAGTTGGAACTATTTTAAGTATTTGTACTGGAGAGGAATTTGAAGGCTCTAAGGAAAGGGTTTATATGAACTATAACAATTTCCCTAAGGATGTAAATCCTGGAGAACAAATATTAATTGACGACGGGAAACTAATGTTTCAAGTTATTGAAACTAATAGGGATAACGAAGTTAAAGTAAAGGTGATACAGGGTGGAATCCTTCATTCAAGAAAGGGAGTTAATTTACCTAACACTAAAATTTCATTACCAGCACTTACTAAAAAAGATAAAGAAGATGCCATATTTGCCATCAGCCTTGAAGTAGATTGGCTTGCTTTGTCTTTTGTTCGACATGCAGAGGATTTAAAAGAACTTCAGGATTTGATCGAAGCCCATAGTGATTATAAAATACCTATTATCGCAAAGATTGAAAAACCAGAAGCAGTAAAAAATATTGATAAATTAATCCCCTATTGTGATGGATTAATGGTCGCTCGTGGAGATTTGGGTGTTGAAGTACCTGCTGAAGAAGTTCCATTAATTCAAAAAGAGTTGGTTTTAATAGCAAAGAGAGCTAGAATTCCTGTTATTATTGCGACGCAAATGATGGAGACCATGATAGATTCTCTTACCCCAACAAGGGCAGAGGTAAATGATGTTGCCAATTCTGTAATGGATGGTGCCGATGCGGTTATGCTTTCTGGAGAGACCTCTGTAGGGAAGTATCCCGTTGAGGTCATAAAAAAAATGGCGAATATTTTACGTAAAGTAGAGAATTCCCCTTTAATTTCTGTGCCTCAAGAACCCCCTCATATTAGAACAAACCGATATATCACCAAATCTATTTGTTATCATGCAGCACATATGGCAAATGAAATTGAAGCGAAAGCAATTTGTACCCTAACCAATAGTGGTTATACCGCGTTTCAAATTTCTGCTTGGCGGCCAGCTGCACATATTTTAGTTTTTACTTCTAACATACGAATTTTATCGCGTTTAAGCTTATTATGGGGAGTTAGAGCTTTTTATTATGATCGATATGTAAGTACCGATGAAACCGTGATCGATGTAAATAAAATAGCTTATGAAAAGGGATTTGTAAAACAAGAGGATTTTTTAATCAACCTTGCAGCCATGCCAATTGTAGATAAAGGAATGGTAAATACCTTACGAGTTTCTCAAGTTTAAAGAGTATGATTTTTCAACCACTCTTTTCGTAAATCCTCCGAAACTTTTCCAGTACCATCATGTTTCCACCCTGGAGGTTTTACCAAATATTTTAGCCGGTTAGTCAGTGACTTTTTACCCGAAAAAGCATCTTTAAACAAAGCGAACCATTCTTTAAAAGCAATAATAAATGGATTGTAAGTATCGATATTGGTAACCAATCCATAATTCACTTTTTCAGTTTTTAATTCGGGTTGAAAGGTGCCAAACATCTTGTCCCAGACAATTAATATCCCTGCGTGATTACGATCTAAGTAAATGGGATTGCTTCCGTGATGTACTCTGTGATGAGAGGGGGTATTAAAGAAAGCTTCAAACCATTTTGGCATTTTATCAATGGTTTCCGTATGGATCCAAAATTGATATAACAAACTAATTGCCATCTGAAACACAATCATTCCTGGATCAAAACCCAATAAGGGTAACCACAACCAAAAAATAAAAGAATAAAATCCTCCAGTCCAGGTTTGTCGTAAAGCAGTACTTAAATTATAATGTTGCGAAGAATGATGAATGACATGAGAAGCCCAAAACAAACGGTTCTCATGTGAAATTCTATGAAACCAATAATAAGACAAATCATCTGCAAAAAAGAGTATTATAAAACCCCACCAAGCTATGGGTATGGTAAAAATCCGAAAATTTTCGTAAATAAAATATAAGGCACCAAAAACAATCACCTTATTTATAAAACCCAAAAATACATTCCCAAGTCCCATGGCGATAGATGAAAAGGCATCTTTAGAGGTATAGGTTTTTATGTTTCGTTTTGTAGTTATAAAAAACTCCAACAACATTGCAAAGACAAAAAAGGGAATTGCATAAAGTATGATGGGTGGGAATTCTGGCATTAGTAATATTTAGACTAACAAAGTACAATAATTATATTTTGTCATTACGAGCCTTTCGACTGTTGCTGAAGACAGGCTAAAGCGAAGTAATCCCATGTTGTTAGTTACTAACATCATGAGATTACTTCGTCACCCTTCCTCGCAAAGACGAGGTTTTTTTTTGAGTTTGCTTCGTCGTGCCTCCTTGCAAAGACAATTAAACTTACTCCACAATTTCTGTTTTTGAAATTTTCATTGCATCTCCTTCTTTGGTAATCGACACTTGTTTTGAAAACCCTTTGTTTTTATAGAAATACTCGATTTTTAATAATGCATCCTCTTTTCTGGTTACTTGCAACTCACTTGTCCAGCGATCATTATTATATTTTTTTTCTTTAATATTTTGATTTTCTTTTCCTTTTTGAGATGGAAATTTAAACTCATTTGGGAAATTAAAAAGCTGTTTTGCTATATAATATGCTTCGTGCCAATTTGAATCTGGAAGAAGTAACGTTTCTGTATTTGTAGGCTTACTTGCGGTTCCTCCTTTAGTTTCAGTAAAGACAATTTTAGGGAAATTCTCTTTTAATTCGTCTGCATATCCCTTTGCCGAAATCCCTTTTTCAGGCGGGAAAAACTTTGAGAGATAACCGTTAAAAGCAAATCCTTTTTTGTGATTAAATTCTATTTCATCCATACCTCCCTTAATTCCTCCAATGGCCATCGTAGGGTTTTCTTGAGGAGTAATCACTTTTACACGAGTGCCATAAGGCATTACCGCAAGTTTCTCACTTTGTAAATTGGCATGTTCTCGCAAACTAAGTCCGGTAGATGCTGTGACATATAAATAAAGATTATTAGCGTTTTCTTCTGGAGTTACTGGTTCAGCTATCGCTAAATCTTCTTTTGGTTCAATTTTAGATAATGATTCGGGTTTTTCAGAATTTTTACAAGAAATTAAAACGAAAGTACTTATCAATACGAGGCTTAAAACTTTTAGTGTGTTCATAATATGAGATGTTAGAGTTAATAAATAATTTTAAGTAATTTTCTCACATATGAATTTTCAGAATATTTTAGAAATCAAATTTTAATTGTACTGCAACCACTTTTTCTTTAGGGACTTTCCCTTTTTCGGTATTGAGGTTCGATAAGGAAATTCCCAACAACCGTACCGAGTTTTTCATAGAAGCCTGAAATAACAATTCTTTAACAGTTTCTAGTAATACATCTTTATCCGATATAAAATAAGGTAATGTCTTACTCCGAGTCTGTAACGTAAAATCACTGTATTTAATTTTAAGCGTAACTGTTTTTCCAGCAACTTTACTCTTTTTAAGACGCCGCTCCACTTCTTTAGCGATGTCTTCTAGCTTTTTAAGCATAAATATTTCTGAAGTGATATTCTCACTAAAAGTACGTTCGGCTGCTAAAGATTTTCTAGTTCTTGAGGGTTTTACTTGGCTATTGTGTTCCCCTCTTACTACATGATAATAATACCGCCCGCTTTTCCCAAAATGTTCATCTAGGAAATCTTCCGATTTTTGTTTTAAATCTAAGCCTGTAAAGATCCCTAATCGATACATTTTTTGAACCGTGACTTTTCCAACCCCATAGAATTTTTTAATCTCTAACTTTTCTAAAACCTCTATTACTTCATCTGGAGGTACCGTTTTTTGTCCGTTGGGTTTGTTGATGTCACTGGCAACTTTGGCTATAAATTTATTGATGGATATCCCAGCAGATGCGTTCAATCCTGTTTTTTCTTTAATTTTCTTTCGAATTTCTTCAGCAATTAAAGAGGCACTCGGATTCCCTTTTTTGTTTTCTGTTACATCTAAATACGCTTCATCGAGCGATAACGGTTCTACTAAATCGGTATATTCAAAAAAGATCTTCCGTATTTGATCTGAAACCTCATGATATCTCTTAAAATTAGACTTTACAAAGATGAGTTCGGGACAATTTTGCAAAGCAATTACACTGCTCATTGCAGAGCGCACTCCAAACTTTCTGGCTTCATAACTAGCAGCACTCACTACTCCACGTTTAGAACTTCCACCAACGGCAACGGGTTTCCCCCGCAATTCAGGATTATCCAATTGTTCAACAGATGCATAAAATGCATCCATATCTACATGAATAATTTTTCTTTTGGAGTGCTCTTCCTTCATCCCATAAATTTATAATATCTTAGATAAATATTAGAATAAATTGATGCTTGAAATTGAAAGAAAATTTTTAATCCTATCTGATGCCTACAAACCAGAAGCATTTAGACAAACCAGAATTGTTCAAGGCTTTTTAAACACCCATAAAGAACGTACGGTTCGTGTTCGAATTAAAGGAGATAAAGCCTTTATAACAGTTAAAGGTATTTCAAATTCTGAAGGGACCACTCGAATGGAATGGGAAAAAGAAATTCCTGTTTCTGATGCAGATGTGTTATTAAAACTCTGCGAACCCAACCTTATTGAAAAAATCAGATTCGAAATAAAATCAGGCAATCACATTTTTGAAGTTGATGAATTTTTTGGAGAAAATGAAGGTTTAATTGTGGCTGAAATAGAACTGTCTTCAGAAAATGAAGCATATAAAAAACCCGAATGGTTGGGTAAAGAAGTTACAGGAGATGTTCGGTATTATAATTCGCAGTTATCTAAAACGCCTTATAAGAATTGGGGAATTTAGTTAACTTTTTTAGTAACTAAAGACACTATTTTTTGAATAGTATTTTTATCTGAAACCCCTTCATAATCACTTTCAAAAAATGAATTTTTGACCATTGTAGTTTTTGGTTTTATCGTAGCCGATAGATGGATGCTTTTAAATCCTGCGTCTTTAAATGCCATAACATTTTGGGTGTTAATACCGCTACCAGGCATTATTTCAATTTTATTATTGGATACCGATTTCATTTCATTTAATAAATATATTCCTTCAATAGCTGTTTGTTTTTGTCCAGAACTAAGGACTCGTTTTATTTTTAATTCCATTAGTTGCTTTAGAGATTCTATTGCATTTTCAACACAGTCAAAAGCCCTGTAAAAAGTAAAATTCATTCCATTAGCGGCTTTGATTAATTGTTGAGTGGCATTGATATCTATATTGTTTCCTAAAGTTAGAACCCCACTTACCACACCTTTACAGCCTGATTTTTTACAAAACTCAATATCTTTAATCATTTCGTTAATTTCAGTGGTTGTATAATAAAAATCTCCTTTTCTAGGCCTAATCAACACATGAATTGGAATTGAAATTTCTTTCACCACTTTCTCAATCAATTCATAGGAAGGTGTTAATCCACCCACCGAAAGGTTTGTACAAAGTTCAATGCGATGAGCACCACCTTCTTGTGCCGCTAGAGCACTTTCAAAAGAATTAGCACAGATTTCAACAACCATTTTTTATTTTAAATTATTCAATTATTATTTCATCAATAAAAGTCCAAGCTTTGTTTCCTGCACCTTGTTTCCCTTCTGGGATAATTCCAAAATTAGGAATTGTAATATTAATGTATTGAATATTTAATTCATCGAAATCCGATAAATCAATTTCGACATTTATTATATTATTCTTAGAACTAGAGTCAACTATAATTGCACTGATAAACAACGTAGCTTCACCAGTTCCTTTTCCACTAACACTCATCCTCTTTGGAGCATAAATCCATTGCCCTGTTGCATTGTAAAATCGTGTTTTAATGGTTTTAATGTTTTTCATTTCTCCTAAATCTATGGAGATTTCAACATCATCTCCCCAAAACCCTAACCACTCTTTATCTCCATATCGAGAATCACTTCCGTTGATACCATTAATTAGTGCTTCTTTTCCTCCTGCATTATAAGAATTATGAGGCTCCACATTTAAATCTATTTTACCTTTAATGGCTTTGTGAAACTGGATGGTCTCAGTAAAAGCACTACTGACTTTTTTCCCTTTTTTAAAAACATTAGCCTTAATGATTGTATTCTCTTCTAAAGGAATCTTATCAATATAAAGGAATGAGTTTTGTGAAACATCAGTTCCATCAAGTGTGTATTTTATTTCCTTTCCTTCAGTAGGAGTGGTTAACTGATAATAAACATTTTCATCTTCCTTGACAATTTTACCTTCTAGTTCATATAAATGATTTGCGTAATTAATATTCAAAGCATCAAGCCTTTCCATAAAAGGTTCTACTCTAGAAAGAAAGTCTGGATAATCGGTTTCTATATCTTTTGTTGCGCCACTCCAAACCACTTCACTCATAGCGAGTATTCTTGGATAAACCATATACTCTACTTGATTTTCAGTTTTCATATATTCTGTCCAAACATTTCCTTGCGCACCCAAGACATATTTCGCTTCTTCATTGTTCAGCTCTTTTGGAATAGGATTAAAACGATATACTTTTTTTAGAGGTAGAAATCCGCCAATAGCCAAAGGTTCTTCCGAATTATTTGACTGGTAATGATCAAAATAAGCATGAGATCCGGGAGTAAGAATGACATTATGTCCTTCCTTTGCAGCAATTACAGCTCCTTGAGTTCCTCGCCAAGACATGACGGTAGCATTAGGAGCTAACCCTCCTTCTAAAATTTCATCCCAGCCAATAATTTTTTTGCCTTTGCTATTTATAAATTCTTCCATTCTAGTGATAAAATAACTCTGCAAGCCATGTTCGTCTTTTAAGTTGAGATTTTTTATCAATTTTTGACAATGGTTACAAGCTTTCCATTGCGTTTTTGGGGCCTCATCACCACCAATGTGTAGGTACTCTCCAGGGAATAAATCCATGACTTCAGTTAATACATTTTGTAGAAATGTGAAGGTTTGTTCATTAGGACAATAGATGTTTGGAAATACTCCCCAAGTGTTTGCAACAGGAACTTGTTTACCTGTACACCCCAATTCGGGATATGCACTAATAGCTGCTTGGGCATGACCTGGCATTTCTATTTCTGGAATAATAGTCACATTATTTTTAGTAGCAAAAGCAACAATTTCTTTAATATCTTCTTGGGTATAAAAACCGCCATAACGGATTCCGTCATATTTTTGAGGAGTATCGTTATAATGACCTATTAAAGTTTCATTACGGTAAGCGGCGTGTTCGGTAAGCTTTGGATATTGTTTTATTTCAATTCGCCATCCTTGATCTTCGGTTAAATGCCAATGAAAATAATTCATTTTAAGCATCGCCATATTTGCAATAAATTCTTTTATAAATTCTTTTGTAAAAAAATGTCTCCCCACGTCCAAATGCATTCCTCGGTATTTAAATGCTGGAGCATCCTTAATGTTAACCTGTGGAATTTCAATCTTTTTTTTCTGAAAAACGTTCGGCTTTTCTAGCTGAAGAGGCATTAATTGTCTTAGAGTTTGTATTGCATAAAATGCACCCCCAGCATCACTGGCTTTTATAATGACCTTCTCTTTTGAAACTGTTAAAGAATATGCATCCGTAAGGTGAAGTGAATCTTTTATTATGACAATATCTGCTTCTTTTGCTGAAGCATTTTGTAATTGAAGTTCACTTCCTTTTTCAATATAATTTAAAAAAAACACACTCGCTATTTTAAACTCTTTATCTCCATAAAGGGTAGTGCTTTTATCTAATATGAAGAACTTTTCCGAAATTTCTATATGATGAGGTTTTGGTATCAGGGTTAATACTTTACTTTGACTTTTGTTTTCCTGAGATTGACATTGTAGAAAAAGACCACAGCTTAAAAACAAGAAGAAATAAAATAACAGTCGCATTAGTTTTGGATGATTTGATTAAGGGTTTTTATTTGTATCGTAGGCATTACTTTACTTTCTGTAAAAAATTGAATTTCTTTCTGTTCTCCAGGAATTAAATCAAAAAAATTATCTTGCCAATTTCCTTTTTCATCAGAATATAAAAACACATTTTTTTGCAATGTTTCTGAAGCTAATTTAATTAAAAATCCATCATTGTTTTTAATGATTTCAATAGAAACAGGTTCATTTAATAATTTTAAATCTTTTGGTTTAGAAAAATAATGGAAGTATTCAGATTCACCAAAAGTTAATTTTAAAAAGGTATGGTTGTTATCAAATTCTTTGTTCTGTGTTTGATATTTATAAACGATTGTACTACTATTTATAGGGCTTGAAACAAGTCTTTGTTCAACAAATAGAACGTTGCCCTTAAAATCAATATGATTAACAATAAGTGAGTCTTTTATTTCAGAAAAGGTATCGTTGACAATATATATAGCTACCTCACTTTCATCTTTTACAGTCGAAATTATTACATTTTCAAAAGCTTTTTTTGCTTTATAATGTAAAGCTTTCCAATTTCCTAAACCATCGATACTCGACCAAGAAACTGCAGGCCAACAATCGTTTAATTGCCAATATAAACTCCCCATATTATAAGGTTTTGCACGACGATGTGCATAAATTCCTTTTGTGATACCATAGGCTTGTAGCAATTGACTCATATAGACATAGTCATCTCCTTTGGAAGGAACTGAAAAATCACGAGCCATATATTCTTTGATCAAGGCAAAGCCCCTAGCGTGTTTTTGGTGCGAGGCAAAGGAAGTATGTTTTAAGTCGATGGAATCTTGTTCTGTAAAATATTGAATTGTTTCATAACTAGGGTAGGATTGAAATCCAAACTCACTCATAAAACGAGGTACTTCCTGTTCGAAGTGTTCAAAAGGATAACCATCGTGCCATACCCACCAATCATGGGCGTCGCCTTCATATTGATAACGTTGGTCACCTCGACCATATTTAGGAGAGCTTTCCCAATAGGAAATAGAAGGGTTTAAACTATCAACTATTTCAGGCAGTATTTCATTAAAAATGGTTTTGTAATTCTGCCAAATTTCTTGTTGTTGATTTTCTGTTTTACCGTCTTGCCAACCCCATCGATGCCATCCCTCACTATTTTCATTATTGCCACACCATAAAGCAATACTGGGATGATGGCGCAGACGTTTTACGTTTTCAATAGCTTCTTGTTTTACATTTTTCAAAAAACCGTTATCTCCTGGATACATGGCACAAGCAAACATAAAATCTTGCCAAACCAAAACTCCTTTTGCATCGCAAAGTTGGTAAAAGAAGTCATCTTCATAGATACCTCCTCCCCATACCCGAAGCATATTCATATTGGCATCAACAACATCATTAATTAATTGCGCATATTGTTCTTGAGTTACCTCTGGCAAAAAAACATTCTGAGGTATATAATTAGCACCCTTCATATAAACGGATTTTCCGTTGAGTTTAAAATAAAAACCTTCGCCAATGGAATCTTTTTTAGTGACTAATTCTATGGATCTAATTCCAAGTTTTTTGTTAAAAGATTCGATTACATTATCTCCTTTTAATAATTCAACCTTAATATCATACCTAAAGGGGTCTCCCAAATTATGGGTCCACCAAAGTTTGGGGTTTTTAATTGTAAATGAAACTTCATATTCTGTTTTATATGGAGAAAGATCTAAAGAAGTTAAAAAAGATTCCTTTGTATTTTGGTTGGTAATTCTTACTGAAATATTATGGTTTTCTAGAGTATTAATGGTTAGTTGAGCTTTGATTTTAGCGAGTGTATCAGTAATCGATTTTGTTTGAAGAAATACATCTTTAAACCTTACCGTATCATAAGAGATAAGGCTTACGGATTTCCAAATTCCCATCGTTTTAATTTTTGGTCCCCAATCCCAACCGTATTGAAATTGTGGTTTTCTAATAAATACTCTGGGGGATTCAGGAAGAGTATAGGCTAATTTTGAGGCTTCTTTTTGTTCTATAGAATCTGTGCTTTTAAAACGTATTTTAAGTTCATTTTCTTTTTTAAGAAAAGAACTAACATCTACCTCCCAACTTCTAAAAGCATTATTCGCTTTTAAAATCAGGCTGTCATTTAAATACACTTTAACGTAGGTGTCTAATCCCTCAAATATTAAAATATGTTTCTTTTTTCTTAAACTTTTATCCGTTAGTAAAAACCGTTTCTTATAGAACCAGTTTTTTTTAGAAACCCATTGAATAGAATCCTCATTAGAACCAATAAACGGATTCGGTATTTTACCTAGATCTAGTAAATCGGTTTGAACAGTTCCTGGAACAGATGCTGGTTGCCATAAAAAGTTTTTATTAGAATCATCATCAATTTCTTCGGCAAATTTCCAATCTCCATTTAAGTTTAAATACTCGGTTTTTGAATCTTTACAAGATATGAATAGAATTACAAATATTAAAAAGAAGATATGTTGGATTCTCATTGCACTAAAATAGATTTGTTTTTTCGCCTTTTTAGATAATTAAGAACCAAACTCATATTCCCGTTCTACCTTACAAATTCTTACTTTATACCAAGAATACCATGTTCCTTTTCCAAGTTTTTGAGCCTCTAAATGATCTAAATTCGCTTTCCAATTTTTAATATCATCAAGACTACTCCAATAACTGATAGTAATACCCAGTTCTTCTTTAACAGAGTCAATACCAATAAATCCAGGTTGTTGTTTGGCTAATGTTTCCATGGTTTCTGCCATTTGATTGTAGCCTTTAGTTTTTTCAGATAAAAGTGAAGTAAAGATTACAGCGTAATAGGGGTTATTCATCTTTATAAATCTTAATTATTAACTCTCCTTCAGCATTCATATGCGCACGAAACATTCCAAGAGTATTGAACTCCATGGCAATATTTCCATCTTTATCAATAGCAACAATTCCTCCATCTCCACCTAAGGCAGGAACTTTGTTTTGGATTACTTCGTGAGCAGCTTCTTGTAAAGTAACTCCTTTATATTCCATCATAGCCGAAATATCATGTGCGACCATCGCTCGAATAAAATATTCTCCCCAACCTGTAGAGGAAACCGCACAGGTTGCATTATTGGCATAGGTTCCAGCTCCAATAATTGGGGAATCTCCAATGCGATTCCATCGTTTATTAGTCATCCCGCCAGTTGAAGTTCCTGCAGCTAGATTTCCATTTTTGTCGAGGGCAACACAACCTACTGTTCCAAATTTTGAGTTTTTTATAAATGGATCGTTGAAGGAAATCTTGTTTTCTTTTTCTCGTTCTTTTACTTTTTGTAGGGATTGAAAACGTTTTTCAGTGTAAAAATAGGAGTGATCCATCATTTCAAAGCCTTGTTCTCTTGCAAACTCTTCTACTCCTTCTCCCGAAAGCAATACATGTGGAGAGTCGTTCATTACCGACAATGCAAGATTAATAGGGTTTTTAATGTGTTTAACCCCTGCAACGGCTCCAGCATTTAGAGTTGCACCATCCATTATAGAAGCGTCCAATTCGTTGGTTTCTTCGTGTGTAAATACTGCGCCTTTCCCAGCATTAAATAAAGGAGAATCCTCCATGATATTAATAGTAGCTGTTATGGCTTCTAATGAAGTCCCTCCTTTTTCTAAAATACTGTGGCCAGTAGTAATGGCTTCCTTTAATTTAGAATGAAAAGCAATTTCTAAAGAATCGGTCATGTATTTTTTTAAAATAGTTCCTGCCCCTCCATGAATTACAATTCCGAATGTATGATCTTTTTTTTCTGTAATTTCTGTGTTTTTTACTTCATTAGAATTTTCAATTTTAACGTTATTACAGCTAAAGAGTACAAAAAATCCGATTAAAAGTGTTAAAATTTGTTTCATGCCTATTTTTTTTATCAAAAAGCTAATATAAAGGAAAACCCCTTGTTTTCCGAAGCTTTACAAAGTTTTAATTGTAGGAAAACTTATAAATAAAACACTAAAACATCGACGAATGACACGATAAAAACGATTAAGTGTTGTTTTTTAATTTTATTTTCTTACATTTGACCTAACATCAAGCCCCAAATTTGATGTCCCCGCATTATGAAAACTATTAAAATTAGCCTACTTGCTATGGTATTAATGTTTATAGTTACGTCTTGTTCAAAAGACGATAACATAGTAGAAGAAGCAAATTATTCCATAGACTTAAATTTAGCACAAGAAACAGATTGGTTACTTGCCGATGATATTCTTGTACTAATTAATGAGCACAGAACATCATTAGGTCTTACCAAGATTAAAAGAGATCAGCAATATGCATCCGCATATGCTGTAGATCACACAAAATATATGATTGAAAACAATCGTGTGAATCATGATAATTTTGGAGTTCGATCTGCTGCATTAAAAGATAACGGAGCTAAACGTGTTGGTGAAAATGTTGCCTATGGTTATGAAACTGCCGAAGACGTAGTTTATGCTTGGTTGCATAGCCCTGCTCATAAAGATATTATAGAAGGAGATTATACTCATTCGGGATTTGGTGTAATTCCAAACGAGAATGGAACTTACTTTTATACACAATTATTCTATAGCAAATAATATTACTTTCCCATTTCAAGCTTTTGCCGTATTTTTACCTGATTACTTAAAAATACGGCTATGGCTATTATAAAACCTTTTAACCTTAATAAATGGATCGATGAGAATCGAAATTTGTTAAAACCCCCAGTTGCAAACAAAAATTTATATGTGAAGTCTAAAGACTATATTGTGATGATAGTTGCAGGGCCTAACGCACGTAAGGATTATCATTACAATGAAACTGAAGAGTTATTCTACCAATTAGAGGGCAATATTCAAGTTAACATACAAGAAAACGGAGAAAAAAAAGAAATGAAACTTGGCCCTGGAGACATGTTTTTGCTGCCTGCAAATACGCCACATTCTCCGAACAGAAGTGATGGCTCTATAGGTTTAGTAGTAGAGCGCGTTCGAAAAGGAAAAAATCTTAATGACGGTTTAATGTGGTTTTGTGATAATTGCAATCATAAACTACATGAAGTTTATTTCGAATTATTAGATGTGGAAAAAGATTTCCAGCCCCACTTTAAAAAGTTTTATACTTCAGAAAAATTAAGAACTTGTGATAACTGTGGTACGGTCATGGATACCGATCCTCGCTTTATAGGAGATTAATTTAAAGAAAGACCAAAGATCGCTGTCGCTTTTAGATAAAAGACTTGATTTACACTAATATTTAAGTTTTAATCTTTTTAGTAATTTCTTTGAATTAACTATTTTCTTTGTTACTGCTTTTCATTCATTTAATTTTTTTAAATTCTTATTAGGAATCCGTACCTTTGCACCCTCAATTTAAGATTATAAAAACTAAAAAATATGGCTACAGTAGCAACTGCATTTGGAATTGAAGACGCCTTAAAAAAATTAGGAGTTAACGAAATAAACAAAGGAACATCAACAGGATCTAACTGGTTTTCTGAAGGGGAAATGATATCTTCATACTCACCAGTAGACGGAAAATTAATAGGGAAAGTAACTACTACTACTAAAGAAGATTACGAAAAAGTAATGAGTACAGCTACTCAAGCTTTTAAGTCTTTCAGAAACATGCCAGCTCCACAACGTGGAGAAATTGTACGTCAGTTTGGAAACAAACTAAGAGAGTTAAAAGAACCACTTGGTCAGTTAGTTTCTTACGAAATGGGAAAATCGTTGCAAGAAGGTTACGGAGAAGTTCAAGAAATGATTGACATCTGTGATTTTGCAGTTGGTTTATCCAGACAATTAAACGGACAAACAATTCCATCAGAACGTCCTGGTCACGTAATGAGAGAGCAATGGCATCCAATTGGTGTTGTTGGAATTATCTCTGCCTTTAACTTCCCAGTAGCTGTTTGGGCTTGGAATACTGCTTTAGCATGGATTTGTGGTGATGTATGTGTTTGGAAAGGTTCTGAAAAAGCGCCTTTATGCTCTATTGCATGTCAAAACATTATTGCAGCTGTTTTAAAAGAAAATAATTTACCTGAAGGAATCTCTTGTATCATCAACGGAGATTACAAAGTAGGTGAAATGATGACTACAGACCATAGAGTTCCATTAGTATCTGCTACAGGTTCTACTAGAATGGGAAGAATAGTTGGTGCAACTGTTGCCCAACGTTTCGGAAAATCTTTATTAGAATTAGGTGGAAACAATGCAATTATTATCACCCCAACTGCCGATTTAAAAGTGGTAGTTCCTGGTGCTGTATTTGGTGCAGTTGGTACAGCAGGACAACGTTGTACTTCTACCAGAAGATTGATTATTCACGAATCGGTTTACAATAAAGTAAGAGATGCAATTGTTGGTGCTTATGGACAAATTGTTATTGGAAATCCATTAGATGAAACGAAACATATGGGGCCATTAATTGATGTTGATGCCGTAAATACTTATTTAGCTGCTATCGAAAAAGCGAAAGCGGAAGGTGGAAATGTATTAGTTGAAGGTGGCGTTTTAGAAGGAGAAGGTTACGAAAGCGGATGCTACGTAAAACCTGCAATTATTGAAGCAGAAAATCATTTTGAAATTGTGCAACACGAAACCTTTGCTCCAATTTTATACTTGATGAAGTATTCTGGAGAAGTAGAAAATGCGATTGAAAAACAAAATGGTGTTGCTCAAGGATTATCTTCAGCAATTATGACCAATGAAATGAAAGAAGCAGAAAAATTCTTATCCTATGCTGGTTCTGATTGTGGGATCGCTAATGTAAACATCGGAACTTCTGGTGCTGAAATTGGTGGTGCATTTGGTGGTGAAAAAGAAACCGGTGGTGGACGTGAGTCTGGATCTGATGCTTGGAAAGTATATATGAGAAGACAAACCAATACAGTAAACTACTCAGACGAATTGCCTTTAGCACAAGGAATTAAGTTTGATTTGTAATAAAAACAAAGAGTATATTTAAAAACCGCTTCAATTGAAGCGGTTTTTTTATGGATTTCTTCCTCTTTCATCAGGATACATTTCCCAAACTTGATCGCTTTGCCAAAACTCTTTGGTATCCACATCTATAATAGACAATGGGCCTTTAAAAGCAGCTCCAGTATCGATATTCCAAACCGAAGCAAAATTTACAGGAGTTGTTCTTCCAATTTTTGTAGTTGCAGTATGGCCTAAATAAATTTCTTTAAAAACCTGAAGTCGTTTGGGGTATTTTTTATCCGTTATAGAAAGACTTTTATCCATAGCACAAACCATCTCCCATAAGGATCTATCCCAATAAGTAGTGTGATCGTAATATTCGTATTGAGGCCCTTTTTCATGTGTAAAACCCGCATGGCAATACAATCTGTTCTCTGAATCTATGTGAAAATTGTCAAGCTGTTCAAAAAACCGAATGTGTTTTTCAAGTTCATCTTCAGAAAGTGACGCATAACTTTTCCTGCTGGATTCCCCTCCATGTTGCAACCACATGGGTTTTGCATCGTCATATTTCAAATAATTATATAGCAATTCATCATGATTCCCACGTAAAAAAATACATGAATATGTTTTAGAAAAATGAATCAAAAAGGAAACCGTTTCAGCAGATTCACCCCAACCGTCTACATAATCTCCCAAAAAAATAAACTGATCTTCTGTAGAATATGTTATTTTTCTCAATACCTGTTTCAATGATTTTAATCCACCGTGTATGTCTCCAACAACTAAGGTTCTCATGAGTTCGTTACTAAAATTAGCATCGCAATTACCGCTAGTATAAAAAGCACAAAAAAGAAAATTTTCCAAAAGGAATAAGGCCGTTGCCCTGCGAGTTTTACAGTTTGACCGTTTACAAAAAAGTTATATCGTTTTTCTTTAAAGGTATAAGCACTAATATAAACAGGAAGTAAGATGTGTTTAAAAGTTTCTTCTGACAGATTCATATCTAAGGAAGCTATTCTTTGTGTATCTCCTCCAATATCACGTCTGGCCCATCGATCTGCAATTTCACGTGCTTCATTTTGAGCTTCTAAATGTCCTTTTTTCAAAGGGATGGTATATTTTTCAGTAACAAATCCAGAAAGGTAGCTGCTATCAAATGGCTGTAATAATTTTAAATTCCAATGGGCTATCTTTTTTGGAATAATGCCCATTTTTTGTTTGGAAGCCTTGGCAAGGGTATCATCAACAAAACCTTTTATGGTACCACTTGCAGGATACCAACGGGTTCTTCTTTCGGTTACCGTTCTTCTATTTTTACCACTCCCTACGGTTTTGGTAACATAATAATACTCCCCACGTTGTCCAGTATAGCTTGCAAATAATTGCGCATCGAAAGTCCAATAAGGAGAATACAATCCTTTGGTATTTTGAGGGTCTAATGTGGCTTTTTTTAATTTATTTGGAGCAAACCACAACCCTTTTACCCATTTTTTAAATACCTCATGTGCTTTTTTCTGATCGATCTGAAAAGGCAACACAGCACCCGGAACAATCCATTCCTCTTTATATGCCTCTTCTACAATAAGGGGCATGCTACAATAAATACAGTGTAGCGATTTATAATGTTCTTCAATATGTTGGTGCGCACCACAATTTTTACAATGAAGCATGGTAATTTCTTCACTATGCGACTGCCTTCCCATTTCACTTAAATAAGGTTTTAGTTCTAATTCTTCAAATTCATTTTTGGTAGGCGTAATGGTTTCGGTATGGCTACAATAATTACATTTTAATTCGGTAGTTCCGGGAGCATAAAGTAGTTCCGCCCCACAGTTGATGCAAGCTTTTTTAAGTTCGGATTTTTTAGGAATTTTTTCTTCCATGGTTAAAAATAGGATGTCTAAAAATCGTGTTACTATGTCTGTTCGAGCGCAGTCGAGAACTTCATAAGAATTCCTAAATTAGGTTTCGACTGCGCTCAACCTGACAAATAATTACAATTGAGGTGGAAGCGGTGGCGGTGTATTACTACCTAAAAATACTTTTAACTCTTCCACTTCTTTTAAAGGAGTCCAATTTGCCATTCCTTGCTTCCAAACGAGTGTGTCTTTATTTACAGTACGGTTGGCAAATAAGGCTTTTAATAGATCGAAAACTACAGGACCAGCTTGTTGTCCGTTTACTGCATAAAAATATTGTATTGCAATTGGCATTGGTGGTGGCATGGCTCCTCCTTGTTGCATCGGCATTTGTTGCCCGCCCATTTGTGGACTCATTAAACCTCCCATTTGTTGTGCAAGTACAAAACCCATTCCCATTCCCATTCCAGCACCTGCTGTTCCTCCTTTATTTTTTGCTGCAGCTTCAATAGCTTTTGCAGTTTTAAACTTGGTAAGTTTGTCTAAATCCAATTTATTAATTCGGCTATACTCAAAGATTTCTTTTTTAAGTTCTTCGGGCATCGATACGTTTTCAATAAAGAATTTCTCTAAAGAAATACCTACACTATTAAACTCGGGTTGCATGACCTCTTTACAAGTTTCAGAAAGCTCGGTGGTATTGGCGGCATATAGTTCTATGGGAAGATTTGCTTCGCCTACGGTATCGGTAAAACGAGTAGCGATTAAGCTTTTAAGGTGTTCATTGATTTCAAAATTGGTAAAATTATTATCAGTACCCACGATATCAACGATAAACTTTCCGGCATCCTTAATTCTATAAGTATAGGTTCCAAAAGCACGAATTTCAACCAGACCAAAACGGTCGTCACTTAAAGTAATTGGGTTTTTTGTCCCCCATTTTTCATCGGTAAAAAGATGGGTGTTTACAAAATAAACTTCCACTTTAAAAGGGCTATCAAAACCATATTTCCAACCCTTTATGGTGGTTAAAATAGGCATGTTCTGGGTGTTTAATGTATAGGTGCCCGGTTTGTAAACATCGGCCAATTGACCTTCATTAATTAAAACCGCAACTTGTCCTTCGCGAACGATGAGTTTTGCTTTGTTTTTTATTTCGTTTTGGTACCGTTCAAACCGATGACAGATGGTATCGTCTGTATAATCTAGCCACTCTACAATGTCTATAAATTCGTGACTTAGTTTTTCTTTTATTTTATCGAAAATCCCCATAGTATTGGTTTTAAAAGTTGAAGGTTAAAGGTAAAGAAAGCTTAAGATAAATACAAAACGAAGTTGTTTACTTATTGCCCATTAAATTAGTCTTAGCAATAATTAGATTGTTACAAGTAGATATTTGTTGCATTTGTAGAAAATCAACTATACTTCATTTTCCTAAGAATCCGAACCGATTCTTTATAGGAATCGTAAACAGCTCCTCCTAATTTTTTTAAATAAGGTTTTGCTTCCAACAGTTTGGTTTTCGCTTCTGTAAAATCATTCAAAAAACAAATAAGATAGGTGGCAGGAAGGTTTTTAATGTCCTTTTTTTCGGAAGGACATAATGGAATTCCCTTTTTTAATTTTTCAATCACCGAAAGGTTAGCGTTATAAATATGGTATAGCGTTTTTTTGTTGAATTGTGGGGGTTCAAAAATTAATGTCGTCTCCATTTGATAAGAACCATTTTCCTGAAAAACAATAACTACTTCTTCCAAAGGATAATATTTAAATTGATTGTTTAATCCCAAATGGACATACTCAATAATTCTAAATTCATCTTCGGTATAGCTAATACTCACCTCGTCTAAAGTGGAATAAAACAATCGTACTTGCTCATTAATAAGTTCAATGTCCACACGGGAATAATAGATATTATCCTTTATTTTTTTCGGGTTTCCTGCCCAGCAAACCACAAACTGTTCTTTAAAAACTTTATAGTTGGCATCCAGATCTTTATGGCGATGATAATTAAAATCAATAACACCATCTAGGGTGTATTCTATATTGTTTTTGGCTTTAGTCTCAATCGCTTTTACAATTTCTGAATTCACATCTTTGATTACAATATCGAAATCCTTGGGCATCGAGATACTTCCATCTCTCATAAAGATAGAACCACCCCAATATTTCCATATATTTCGCCTAAGAGAGGTGATTTTTTCGGTGGCTCTAATACTAACCAATCCCACTACTTTATCTGAAGAGAGGTTTGGAAATGCTACATTCTCATAAATAACTAATGGCGGATTAGTAAGGTAAGCGTTGATTAGATTTTGAATTTTACTATCATCAAAAAAATCTACTCCGTTTATTTCATTGGTTTCGTCTTCCACACCAATGACGATATAACTGTTGTTCTTAGGGTTGCTATTGCTTAACGCACAAACATGTTTTAAAAATTTTGCTTTGCCTTCTTTAGAGCTTAAATCAATCTTTCTTTTCTTGTCATAGAAGCTGCCTTCATCGTTGTGAGCTAATAGATTTTTAATAAGAAGGCGTTTGTTAATCAAGGGTTATTGTATGTTTTTATTAGTCAAATTTTGATCATTTTCGTTCAGAATCTTTAAGATAATTCATAAATTTTGAAAACTATGGTAATGTGCTATAAAATTAATATTGACTTTAAAAATAAGTAATAGAAATTACAATAAATAATAAAATAGGGTTTGCTTAAAAATACATATTATTGTGCTTTCTTAAAACAATGTTATTTCTTAAACTTTTAACCAACTGTTAACAACTATTTTGAATAGAAATTTACAATTTAGCATTCCGAAATTTATTTCGTTTAGAATCAAAAAATAAGCAAAAATGGAACAAACTACTACTGCTCTGGATATAGGAGCTTTAAATGAAAAAATAGAAAAAGAATCGGCATTTATCGACATTCTTACTATAGAAATGAATAAGGTAATTGTTGGTCAGAAGCATATGGTAGAGCGCTTACTTATTGGCTTATTGGGCGAAGGGCACATTTTATTGGAGGGGGTTCCAGGACTTGCAAAGACCCTTGCAATTAACACGCTTGCAAAAGCAGTACATGGAGACTTTAGCAGGGTGCAATTTACACCAGACTTGTTACCTGCCGATGTTGTTGGAACGATGATTTATAACATGAAGGAAAACGATTTTAGCATAAAGAAAGGGCCCATTTTTGCCAATTTTGTGTTAGCAGATGAAATTAATCGTGCTCCAGCTAAGGTTCAATCGGCTTTATTAGAGGCGATGCAAGAAAAACAAGTGACCATTGGGGATCAAACTTTTAAACTTGAAAAACCATTTTTAGTAATGGCAACTCAAAACCCAATTGAGCAAGAAGGAACTTATCCTTTACCAGAAGCTCAAGTGGATCGTTTTATGTTAAAAACGGTGATTAAATACCCTCAAATGGCAGAAGAACAACTGATTGTCCGTCAAAATTTAAAAGGCGGTTTTGAGCAAGTAAATCAGGTGGTTACTATAGATCAAATTAAAAGAGCACAAGCGTCGGTCCGTGAGGTGTATATGGACGAAAAAATTGAAAAATATATCTTGGATATTATTTTTGCAACTCGTAATCCAGAAAATTATAATCTAGCCGAATTAAATCCACTAATTAATTTTGGCGCTTCACCAAGGGGAAGTATCAACTTAGCTATTGCTTCTAAGTGTTATGCTTTTATTAAAAGAAGAGGTTATGTAATTCCTGAAGATGTTAGAGCAGTAGTCCATGATGTACTGCGTCATCGTATAGGTATTACCTATGAAGCAGAGGCAGAAAATGTAACTTCAGAAGATATTATCAACAAGATTGTAAACGAGATTGAAGTTCCATAAAATGTTTAGCTGTAAAATAGTTTAACTGTTTATTTGTTTAAACAGAGTACCATTACACGATTCAACATTTCAACAAATTAACATCAATTGGACACTAAAGAACTTCTTAAAAAAGTACGGAAAATCGAAATCAAAACACGTAGGTTAAGCGACCACATGTTTGGCGGCGAATACCACAGTACATTTAAGGGTCGTGGTATGACATTTAGTGAAGTACGTCAATATCAATTTGGTGATGATGTACGATCTATAGATTGGAATGTTACTGCCAGGTATAATGAGCCCTATATTAAAGTTTTTGAAGAAGAACGGGAGTTAACATTAATGCTTTTAGTAGACATTTCTGGTTCAGAGTTTTTTGGAACAGAAAGTCAGTTTAAAAATGAAATTGTTACTGAAATTGCAGCAACCCTAGCTTTTTCTGCATTACAGAATAATGATAAGATTGGACTCATTTTATTTTCAGATGAAATAGAATTATTCATTCCTCCTAAAAAAGGAAAATCTCACGTTTTACGTATTATTCGGGAATTAATAGAGCATAAGCCCAATAGTAAAAAGACAGATGTCGCTATGGCATTAAAGTATTTTTCAAATGTTATTAAGAAAAAAGCAATTGTATTTGTCCTTTCAGATTTTATAAATGATGGATATCGCGATACATTAAAAATTGTTTCTGGGAAACACGATGTTACTGGAATTAGAGTCTTTGATAAAAATGAGGAGCAAATCCCAAATCTTGGTATAGTGCAAATGCAAGACCAAGAATCAGGGGAATATCTTTTAGTTAATACTTCTTCAAAAAGTGTTCGGAACCATTATAAATCTCATTATTTAGAACGAGTGGCTTATTTTAGAGAGTCTTTCAGAAAAAGTGGAGCAGGAGTTTTAAGTTGTAGGGTAGACGAAAGTTATGTAAAAAAATTATTGGGGTATTTTAAGCAAAGAGGGTAGTTAGAGAAGAGACTACAGAATAAAGAGAATAGAATAAAGAGAATAGAATAAAGAGAATAGATGTTAGAGAAAAGACAAAACAATATTAATATGCCATTCCGCACTGCGTTGCGGAACCTCATTATCGTTTCGGTATTATTATTATTTGGCGCTACTTCATTCTCACAAGTTTCTTCAACTATAGATACTACTCAAATAAAAATTGGGGAGGAAATTATTTATACCATTCAAGTTGAAGCAGATTCTACAGACTTGGTATTGTTTCCAGAAGGACAAACATTTGCACCACTTGAAGTAATTGAGTCTTATAAGGTGGATACTACACGCCTAAAGGACAAGATTAAATTGATAAAAAAATATGGATTAACACAGTTTGATTCGGGTAGTTATACTATTCCAACACAACGAATAGTAATCAATAATAATCCTTTTAATACGGATTCTATAAAAGTTGAAGTAGCTAATGTTGTGGTAGATACCATTCAACAAAAAATGTATCATATAAAACCTGCTTTTGAAGTTGCAGATCCTTCCTTTAACTTTATAAAAGTATTGTATTGGTTAGTTCCAATTTTGGTTTTGTTAGGGGTCTTTCTTTATTTTTATTTTAGAAGGAAAAAGAAACGTAAAGAAGCGGAACAATTACTTCCTCCTTATGAAGAAGCCTTAGAAGCACTAAAAGAATTAGATGGCTCTCATTTTCTAAAAAATGACAATTCTAAAAAATACTATTCTGCACTTACCGAAATTATTAAAAGATACCTACACCGTGAAGTAGATGATTCCGCTTTAGAAAGTACCAGTAATGAGTTGATTGAACGACTTATTTTACATAGAGATGCAGGGAATTTTGAATTTGATACAGAAACTATAAAAAAGCTGGAGAGCATTTTTAAACGTGCCGATTTAATCAAGTTTGCCAAAATGAGAGAACAAGAAGGGCAGGCAAAAGTAGATCGTTCTGTAGTAGAAGAAATCATCAACGAAACCAAAGAAATTATTCCGGAACCTACCGAAGAGGAATTGTTACAAGATAAAATATACTTAGAGAAACTTCGAAAAAAACAACAAAGAAGAAAACAAATTAAGATTGCTTTAGGGGCCTTTTTAGGGATTGTTTTGGTAGGCGCTGTTTTTGGAAGTATCAAAGGGTTTGATGAATTAAAAGACAAAACTATAGGTAATGAGATTCGTAATCTCTCTGAAGGGCGTTGGATTAAAAGTGAGTATGGAACACCGCTTGTGATAATTGAAACTCCTAAGGTGTTGGTGCGAACCGTTACAGATTCGGCGATTACTCGAAATCCATTAATTAAAGAAGCTCATTCCTTTAGTTATGGAAGTTTAAAAGATAATTTATTCATTAAGTTGAGTACGATTCAATTTAAACAGGAACAAGAAATAGAATTGGACAAAGCCTTGGATGGAGCTTTAACATTGATGGAAGATGCTGGAGCTAAAAATATGGTTGTTAAACGAGATGATTTTGAAACAGAAAAAGGAATTAAAGGAGTAAAAGCCTATGGAGAATTTCAAGTTCAAATCTCAGAAAAGAAGGTTTTAAAAGAAAAAAGCAAGTACGAATTATTACTTTTTGCTCAAGAAAATGGATTGCAAAAAGTATTGGTAGTTTTTCAGGATGACGGAAGGTTTTCAGAACAGATAAAAGACAGAATAATAAAATCTATCAATTTAGAAATCACAGAACAAAAAAAGAAAGATGGGCAGTAATTTCGAATTTGTAAATCCGCAGTTATTCTGGTTGCTATTAATACTTCCAGCATTAATGCTATGGTATTTTTTAAAACGGAACCATCAAACTGCTACCCTAACAATTTCAAATATTGAAGGATTTAAAACGTCAAAAAACTGGTTAGCAAAAATACGCCCAGCTTTGTTTGTTATTAGGTTATTGATATTAGGTTTAGTTATTATAGCTATGGCACGTCCAAGAACCGTAGATGAGTCAACCCGTATAAAAACAACAAAGGGGATAGATATCGTTATTGCTATCGATGTTTCGGCTAGTATGTTGGCAAGAGATTTAAAACCCAACCGATTAGAGGCTTTAAAAAATGTGGCTTCTAGGTTTATACAAGAACGCCCGAATGATCGTTTGGCCTTAGTGGAATACGCTGGAGAAAGTTATACTAAAACCCCCTTAACGAGTGATAAAAACATCGTGTTAGCTTCTTTAAAATCGATAAAATACAATACGGTAATTGAAGGTGGAACCGCCATTGGTATGGGATTGGCAACTTCAGTAAATAGATTAAAGGAAAGCCGTGCAAAAGGAAAAGTAATAATTCTGTTAACCGATGGAGTAAATAATTCTGGCTTTATAGACCCAAAAATTGCAAGCGAATTAGCAGTTGAATTTGGAATAAAAGTATATACCATAGGCTTGGGATCTAACGGGATGGCATTATCGCCTATAGGAATTAAACCCAACGGTAGGTTTCAATATGGGAATGTTCAAGTAGAAATAGATGAAGAATTGTTGAAGCAAATTGCTGAAACTACGGGTGGAAAATATTTTAGAGCAACGAGCAACACAAAATTAGAACAGATTTACGAAGAGATTAATAAATTAGAAAGAACCGAAATAGAAGAGACCAAGTATAAAAGTTATGACGAACTATTTAGACCCTTAGTTTTAGTTGCTTTTGGGTTATTATTGTTTGAATTGTTGTTGCGTTATACCGTGTTTCGAAGTTTTGTTTAGCTTCGACTTCGCTCAGCTACCATCAAGATTTGAGTACTGAACAAGACCGAAGTTAAAAAATAGGTTACTGAGTGTCCCGATTTTTCGGAATTGTATCGAAGTAACAAAATTATAAATTAATTAAAGAGATACCCGTGTGTACGGGCATGTTATGTATCAATTAGAGAAACCTATATTTTTTTATTTGCTATTCGCCATCGTAGGGCTAGTAGTAATTTTTCTGTTGGTATTTATTTGGAAGAAACATTCACAGAAACGTTTTTCAAATGGTATAGCGCTTAAAAAGTTAAGTCCAGACCGCTCTTTTTTTAAATCCTGGCTCAAGATGTTAGTATTGTTATTAGTGATAGCAAGCCTTAGTTTTGCATTGGTCAACCCTAAGATTGGCACCAAAATTGAAACAGTATCTAGAGCAGGAGTAGATGTAGTTTTTGCATTAGATGTTTCAAAAAGTATGCTTGCCGAAGATATCGCTCCTAATCGTATAGAGAAATCGAAACAATTAGTAACTCAGATTATTAATAGTTTAGGAGGGGACCGTGTAGGGATTATTGGTTATGCAGGGAGTGCTTTTCCGCAAGTTCCTATTACAACCGACTTTTCTGCTGCCAAGTTGTTTTTAAATAGCATGAATACCAATATGGTATCTTCACAAGGGACTGCAATTACTGAAGCCATAAAAATGGCTCAAACCTATTATAATGATGAAGATCAAGTAAACAAGGTATTATTTATCTTGTCTGATGGGGAAGATCATGAAGGGAATATTTCTATTATAGCAAACGAAGCTGCCAATTTGGGAATCCGTATTTATACTATAGGTGTAGGGACAATACAAGGAGGGCCAATTCCGATCAAGCGAAATGGTATTTTACAACATTATAAAAGAGATCAGAATAATGAGCAAGTAATCACAAGATTATCTACAGAAACTTTAACCGAAATTGCTAGTAAAGCCAACGGAAAATATATCGACGGAACCAATACCAAAAAAGTAGTGGAAGAAGTTACTGCAATTTTAAATGGAATGAATCAAAAAGAATTTGAAGCCAAACAGTTTACAGATTTTAAAGATAGATTTCAGTGGTTTTTAGGGCTCGCATTGTTTTTATTAGTATTAGAAGTATTGTTATTAGAAAGAAAAACAGGCTGGCTTAAAAAATTAAATCTATTTAATGAAGATTAATAAAAACATAACAAACAGTTCTATTTCTTTAGGAGACTCTGGGTTTTCCAAAGGACTCTCTCCCTTTTGTCAAGAAGGACTACGGAATCATTATATTTTATTATTAGTACTGGTTTTTAGTGCTTTTTCTTCAGTAAATGCACAAGAAGATAAAGAAAAACTAAAAGTGCTTAAGCAATCTCAAGAATTGCTTAGTGAAGCAAGTTTTGAAATGAAGAATGATAATTTCCCAATAGCAGAAGCGGAATATAGAGAGGCGATTTCATTAAACCCAAAAGAAGATACTGGGAAGTATAATTTAGGAACTGCTTATTATAATAAAGAGATGAATGCTACTGCAATGAATCGTTTTAAACAGGCAACCGCTGTAGCAGATACTAAAAAAGACAAGCACAAGGCGTTTCATAATTTAGGGAACACTTATATGAATGAGAAAAAATATCAAGAAGCGGTTGAATCTTACAAAAGTGCCTTGCGGAATAATCCAAAAGATGATGAAACTCGTTACAATTTAGCTTTGGCAAAAGAGCTTTTAGAAGATCAAGAGAAAGATGGAGGAGGAGACGATAATAATGAAGATAAGGAGGACAAGGAAGAGAAAGAAAACGAAGAAGAAAACGAAAATAATAAAAAGGATGGGGAAGATGGAGATGAAAAAGACGAAAAGGATAAAGGAGAAGAAGAAGAGGATAAAAAAGAAGGAGAGGATAACGAAGACAAAGGGAAACCTGATGAGCCCAAAGAAGAAAAAGAAAATAAACAACCCCCTCCAGTCCCTGGTCAACTTTCTCCGCAACAGATAAAAAATTTGTTAGAGGCAATGAATAACGAAGAAAAGAAAGTACAGGATAAAATAAATGCCGAAAAACAAAAAGGCGCAAAAGTAAAAGCTGAGAAAGATTGGTAATGAGATTAAAATCTTTATACATAGTATTGTTGGTGTTAAGCTGTGGATTTACACAAGCTCAGGTAAGTTTTGTAGCTAAAGTGAGCAAAAGCACCCTTGGGATTAACGAAAGATTACGAGTAGATTTTGAAATGAACCAAGACGGAGATAATTTTAATCCTCCAAGTTTTAAAGGATTTAAAGTTGTAGGAGGTCCAAACCAAGCCATTAGTAATTCTTATATTAATGGAAAGAGAAGTTATTCAAAAACCTATTCTTATTTTTTATCTCCAAAGGCACAAGGAAAATTTACCATTAAACAAGCAACCATAGAGATAGGTGATGAAATTTATAAAACCCTACCTATTAAAGTAGTGGTAACGTCAGCGGTTTCTAAACCAAAAAACGGGAATAATGCCGATTATATCGCAAGTGAAAATGTACACTTAGTCGCTGAGGTTTCCAATGCCAATCCTTATTTAAATGAAGCCATTACCATAGTTTATAAGCTTTACGTTTCCAATAATGTGAGTATTACAAGTAGTTGGAGAGAAATTGATTCTCCAAAATATGCAGATTTTTGGAGTCAAAATATTGAAAATAGCGGAAAATCTCAGATATACGAAGGAACCTATCAAGGGAAACCCTATCGCTATGTAATTTTAAAAAGAACAGTATTATATCCGCAAAAAACAGGAAAACTTACGATAGAACCATTAACTCTAGATGTTCCTATAGATGTACAGGGAAATACCAGAGATGTTTTTGGCAGACGAAGAATGACTCGTGTAAACAAAACCATTTCGGCAGGAGCTAGGACAATTTCGGTTAAACCATTACCAGAACAAGGTAGACCTGATGATTTTACAGGTGCAGTTGGAGAATTTCAGTTTAATGTTTTTACAAATAAAAACTCTTTAGATGCAAACGAATCTCTAGAATTAAAAACAAAAATCACAGGTAATGGAAATCTAAAACTTTTCGACTTACCCTCTTTAAACCTTCCTAGTTCTTTAGAGGTGTATGAACCTGTTACAGACAATCAAGTAAAAACAAATAGCAAGGGTATGAACGGTTTTGTTGGAGAAGCGTATACTGTAATCCCTCAGTACAAAGGACTTTATCCCATTAGACCCATTTCTTTTTCTTATTTCGATTTAAAAACAGAAACCTATAAAACCATTTCTTCAGATGAAATAATAATTAATGTAGAAAATGGTCCTGTGCCCAACCAAACACATACTACTAGCGGGAATACAAGTGCAAACAAAGAAGTGGTGCTTTCAAATGATCAATTTAAATATATAAAATTAGTTGCCGATTTAAAACCTACAAACCTTCCAGCATTTTTTAAATCCACATTATTTTGGTGGTTAACTGGGGCTCCATTTTTGTTAATTCCTTTATTTATCATAGCGGGAAATAAACGAAAAAAACACTTGAGTGATGCAGAAGGGAAACGGCTAAGGAAAGCAACCAAATTGGCAAAAAAATACTTGTCTGAAGCAAAAAAGAATATTGGAAAACAAGAGGCTTTTTATGAAGCTTTAGAAAGAGCTTTGCATAATTATTTAAGAGCGAAGTTAGACATTGTAACTTCAGATTTTTCAAAAGAAAAAATAGCTACATTACTTGCCAAAAGAGATGTTGAGGATGATGTGGTAACCGTATTTGTGAGTTTATTAAAAAGTTGTGAGTTTGCAAGGTATACCCCAACCTCTAATGTAACCATAAATCAAGATTATAATAAATCGGTGAGTGTTATTTCCAGTATTGATAAACAGATGAATTAGTGATGAGAGAGGGTTTTACATATAAAAGATTATTAAAACGAGGTTTTGTCGTATTCGTTTTGTTTTTATCTATGACAAGTTTTGCTCAAAACGGACCTTTATTTGAACAGGGGAAGGAACTTTATAAGGCCGAAAAATATATTGAAGCTGTAAATTCTTGGATGAAAATTTTAGAGAATGATCAACATTCAGCAGCTTTATATTATAACTTAGGAAATGCACATTACAAACTAAACAATATTGGGCCAAGTATTTATTATTACGAAAAAGCATTGGTATTGGCTCCCAATGATGGAGATGTAAAAAACAACCTTGCCTTTGCTCAAAACGCAACGGTAGATGATATTGAACCCTTGCCCAAAACCATTTTTTATAAATGGTATCATAATGTTTCAGATTTACTCACATTTAATGGTTGGGCAATTGCTGTAGTCACGTTTGCTATGAGCTTTGTATTGTTGTTTTTACTTTATTTTTTTTCCTTTTCTGAAACTAAAAAACGGGCATTCTTTGTAAGTGCCTTATTTTCATTTTTACTTATAGGAATGGCACTTTCCATGGCGTTTTCAACTTTTGATGACACCATAAAAGATCAACCTGCCATTATTTTTTCTGAAAGTATTGAGATAAAAAGCGAACCTAATTTAGGAAGCGAAGTTTCCTTTAAACTGCATGAAGGAACCAAGGTTCAGATTATTGCTAGGGATACCGACTGGGTTCGAATTGAAATAGCAAATGGTAAGGACGGATGGATTCCAGCAACAGATCTAAAGGAATTGTAATTTTTTTAAATACTTATTTTCAACTTAATATTAATTAGCCCTAAAAAAAGTACAAGCGTGTTATTTATAGTCTTTTGTTTTTTTAAGCGACTTGTACTGAGCTGTCACTCTGAACTTGTCGAAGTGCTGTTGTAATAAGGGATCTTTTACCTTACATTTCTTCAATCAAAACCCCCATTTTTCCCATTTGGTAATCTCGTAAAGCTTCCATAATTTCGGTTTGGGTATTCATTACATAAGGACCGTATTGAGTTACTTTTTCCTTAATGGGTTCCCCACTGACTAATAAAAATTGTGAATCTTCAGAAAATGACATGGCAATTGCACCGTTCTCTTTTTCAAAAACCAATAAGTTTTCGGCATCCACCAAGCCATATCCTTTAATTCGCATACTTCCTTTTATTAAATAAAGCATCGTGTTATAATTGTTTGGAATATTAATGGTTTGTTCCCCATTTTTTTCAGAAGTTCCCCAAAGAATGAACAGTTCACTTTCGGTTGGGAGTATGCTTTTTTTTCCTTCAAATGCTCCTGCAATAAGCTTGTTGGTAATTTTGTTGTCTTCGGAAACAATAACAGGGATATCCACTTCGGAAAGATGTCTGTAATAAGGCACTTTCATTTTATGTTCAGCAGGACTGTTTATCCAAAGTTGAATAATTTCCTGCACACCATTTCTAGAAGCTAAACATTCTGAAGGTCGCTCACTATGTATAATTCCCATACCTGCGTGCATCCATTGAACTTCCCCTTTTTTTGCAATTTGATTATTACCACGACTATCCCGATGATGCAATTCCCCTTCAATCACGAAAGTAACTGGAGAAAACCCACGATGCGGATGAGGGCCAATTCCCTGAATCTTTGCAGGTCTGTCATCGTAATATTGAGTACGTGCATGATGGAATAATAAAAAAGGATCTACCCGATCTACTTTTTGTGTAGGTAAGGGTTGTTTTACGGTAAAACCACCCATATCAACATCAATAGCAGGCAACAAGTATTTTACTTTTTTCAGTGTGCTCATTAGCCTAAAAACATGCAATATTTCAAAAATCAACAATTGTTAATTCTTTTAATCTTTATTCTGCGGTTTTATATTCGTTACCCTTTAAATTCAATTTTTTTATGGGCTCCGTCACAATAGGGTTTCTTTTCTGAAGCACCACATCGACAAAAAGCGGTTACTTTTATCTTTTCTTCTAACTCTCCATTACAATTTTTTACCTGAAGCGTTCCATGGACAATTAAAGGGCCATTTTCTAGAACGTCTATGTTCGTTTTATGTTCCATAATTACTGTTTTTTAAGGTTTAATGAGTCGGTATTTTTTTCATTTTTATTTATATTAAAATCATCAATTATATTCTCAGGAATTTCAAAATTCTCCACTTCTTCCATGATATCTGGAAGCAGCATAGGAGCCAAAGACGCAACTGGTTCATACAAATAAGAATTGTCTTTTCTTTCTTCAGGGATTACATAATCTGTCGGATTCCAATTGGTAAAAAACATAAAGATAACACTAATGATAAATGCAGAAATAAGAACATTAAAAACACCACCTAACAGCTTATTGAAAATTCCTAGAAAGGCAAAGTCTGCCATTTTTGTCAAGAATTTCCCAGCCCAAGAAATCAAGATGACAATCCCGATAAATGTAACTATTCTCGCGGCAATATTTACCGTTTGCTCACTCCAGCTAGACCACTCATAAAGATAACTAGCTGCAAACTCAGAAAAATAAATGGCACCAATAAGACCTAAAACCAATCCGATTAGAGAAGCTAGGGTAACGAACAATCCTTTTTTCATTCCACTTACAAAAGAGAGAATTAAAATGATTCCTAAAATAATATCCATTAAGTTCATAAAAAGTATTTAGGGTAAAGATACTAAAAGTGTTTGTCAAGGAATGTATATTTGCCAAGGTTGAAAAAGGTAATAAAAAAATGGCTAGAGACGAGAAATTAAAAGAACAATGGGAAGAGGTAGTTACCCTTATTAGCAATAAATTTGCGGATGGGGACACCTTAGATTTAGATGCGATCATTTACATTATTGGAATTCAAGAATTAGGAAAGCTAAACACTAATTTTAAGAAAGACGAAAAAATTAATTTGATGCATATTGCCATTTGCAGGTTATTAGAACCTTTTGGGTATTATGCCTTTGATTATTTTGATGAAGAGGGTTGGCCCCATTATACAGTTTTAGAAAAATTACCCACTTTAAAAGCTGGAGAACAATCTGTGTTAATGAAAGAAGCCATTGTTCAATATTTTGTGGAGAAAGAAGTAATAAAATAGCGAATTTCGAACTGTTGAATGTTGAAGTGATTGAAAATATTTAGTTTACTGAGTGTTCCGTATTTCTAGAACGTATCGAAGTAAACGAATAGGGATAATGAGCATCGAACCACAGAATATTGAATGATGAAGTTGGGTTGATATTCATTTATCTATAGACAATCTTTTTTCTTTAAGCAACTTGTGCTGAGCATGTCGATTAAGCGATCTAACATCTTCTTTCACCTCTTTTCTATCATTTTAGTTGTGCTACCAATAGTAAAAACGTAATTTTGTGCCTTTGAAAGAAATTGATCTATGATTAGTAAAATAAAGCAGCATATTGCAGAGGTTGAGGTGTTTGAGACAAAGTCTCTTGAGGAACTAGAAACTTTCCGAATTAAGTATTTAGGAAAAAAAGGACTGTTGAATGACTTTTTTGCTGCCTTTAAAGATGTGCCAAACGAACAGAAAAAGGAATTTGGACAAACGATCAATAAGCTAAAAACCATAGCTCAAGAAAAAATAAATTCTTTAAAGATATCCCTTACCGATACCGAGGATTCTTCTGGTATTTATGGGGATCTAACTCGTCCGGGAGAACCTTTAAATTTAGGGTCTAGACATCCAATTTCCATAGTAAAAAATAAAATTATCGATATTTTTTCTCGTATTGGATTTAATGTTTCTGAAGGACCAGAAATTGAAGACGATTGGCATAATTTTACAGCATTAAACCTTCCAGAATACCATCCCGCAAGAGATATGCAGGATACTTTTTTTATAGAAAAAGATCCAGATGTGTTATTGCGTACACACACCTCATCGGTACAAGTGCGTTATATGGAAAACAATAAGCCACCAATTCGTACCATTTCACCAGGGAGAGTGTATCGTAATGAAGCAATTTCAGCTAGATCACATTGTTTTTTCCACCAAGTAGAAGGCTTATATGTTGACAAAGGCGTTAGTTTTGCCGATTTAAAACAAACCCTACAATATTTTACAACCGAGATGTTTGGGAAATCTAAAATTCGGTTACGTCCATCCTATTTTCCATTTACGGAACCAAGTGCTGAGGTAGATGTGTATTGGGGGTTGGAAACCGAAACCGATTATAAAATGACCAAAGGAACAGGTTGGTTAGAGATTATGGGTTGTGGTATGGTAGATCCTAATGTGCTAAAAAACTGTAATATCGATCCGGAAGTTTATTCAGGTTTTGCATTTGGAATGGGAATTGATCGTATAGCATTATTGCTTCATCAAATTCCGGATATTCGTATGTTTAGCGAAAACGATGTACGCTTTTTAGAACAGTTTAAGAGTTTGTAATTCAATGCCTCCCCCGAGCATTACCAAGAACAAAATATATTTTGTTTCGAAGGTAAGAAGCGTAGATTCTCGAGGGATTTCTTGTTAAGTATTGATCTTTAATAAGGTCTCGACTGCGCTCGACCAGACAGTATTCCAATGAAAAAAGATATAGAAATACCTATTGCTGAAAACATTCAGATAGTTGCCACCAAGGAATGGGATAAAGATTTTCTTGCGAAAACCTGGAATGTGTATTTAATTAATAATCGTGAAGATATCATTGAAACAGTTTTGGTGATGTCTAGAGGGAATAAAGGCGATAGAGTTACCTCTACACTACGACATAGTTTAGGAGATCTTCCTCCACATACTGGTGCTAAAGTTGAATTTATCGCTGATGAAGTATTAGGTTTCATTAACGATTATTGGGTAACTTTTTTTGCTGAAGGGAAATTATTAGAACGAAAATTTAGATTTGAGCCAGATTCAATTACTGAAGCAAATACGGTATTTATTGATTTAATGGGGCAAGATTGTGTTTTAGCAAATTAACTAATCCAACTTATCTGTTAGTTCCTTAAACACTTTTTTAGCATTTTTTCTTTCATATAAAATACTATATACGGCATCTATAATTGGAGTTTTTGCCTTTTTTTCCTTTTTCTGATTGAGTAAATAAGCACTTTTGGTAGCATAATACCCTTCTGCAACCATACTCATTTCCATTTGTGCACTTTTTACCGTATACCCTTTTCCTATCATATTTCCGAACATTCGGTTACGACTAAAAGTGGAATATCCCGTTACTAACAAATCTCCTAAATATGCGGAACCGTTAATGTCACGCTTCATTTTGTACGTCTTTTTCACATATTTTTTCATTTCGCGAATGGCATTGCTCATCAATACACTTTGGAAATTGTCGCCATATCCTAATCCGTGTGCAATTCCTGCGGCTATTGCGTATATATTTTTAAGCATCGCGGCATATTCAGTCCCAATGATATCCTCACTAATTTTACATTTAATATAATCACAACTTAAATTATCTGCCACCATTTGTGCTTTTTTATCGTCTGCACAGGCAATGGTTAAATAAGAAAGCCTTTCAAGAGCAACTTCTTCTGCATGACAGGGTCCTGTAATCACCCCAATATCTTTAAAGGGCACTTTTAAGTGCTTATAAAAATGTTCTCCAACAATAAGGCTACTTTCGGGCACAATCCCCTTTATGGCTGAAAAAATAATCTTATCTTTAAGAGATATCGTTAGTTTTTCCAATTCATTATGTAAAAATGCCGATGGAATTACAAAAACAAGAATGTCAGCATAATTTACTAATTCATTAATATCGTTACTAAGTTTTAGCTTAGAGGTATTAAACTCAACCGAAGATAAATAATTTGGATTGTGTTTGTGTATTTTAATATGCTCAAGTGCAGAAGTGTTACGCATATACCAACCCACTTCATCTAAATTTTCACAAAGCATTTTCACAATGGCTGTTGCCCAACTACCACCTCCAAAAACAGCAAACTTTGGTTTATTTGTCATATAATGATATTAATATATTCAAAAATACAGAATAATAAGACTCGTTACAAATTAAGAGCAAGATCTGTTATTTATAAAAGTTCATCTCATCTATATACTTCCACACGTTTTGTGGTAAAAGAGGGCGTATGTTTTTATGAGAAGCAATATTTTTTCTAATAAATGAAGCAGAGATTTCAACAATTGGAGCCTCAATTTTTTTGATTTTAGGGTGGCCTGAGAATTGAGATTCTAATATTCCTTCAGAAATTCTTGGATAAATATAAATTTCATGATTCTCGAGAATAACTTCAAAATTTTTCCATTTATGAAAACTTTTTAAATTGTCTTCACCCATGATTAAAGAAAAACGATCCTCAGGATATTTTTCTTCCAAAACGGCAAGTGTGTTTACCGTATAATTAGGTTGTGGAAGATCGAATTCAATAGTACTTGCTTTAAGGTGTGGGTAGTTTTCAACAGCAATTCGAACCATAGATAATCTATGGGTATCTTCTAAAAGAGTATTCCTTTTTTTATGTGGATTGTGTGGTGTTACAACCAACCATACTTCATCGAGATCTGAAAATTCTGCAAAATGATTGGCAATAATTAAATGCCCAATATGAATAGGGTTAAAGGTTCCGAAAAACAATCCAATATTTTTAGGCATGTTCTTTTGTAATAAAATTGAGCACCAAATCTTTAGATTGTTCCAATGCTATTTCTAATACTTTATTTTCTATGATATAGTCAAACTGTGGCGCGGTAGCTAGCTCAACGGAAGCTTTTGCAATCCGCATGTTTATTTTTTCTTCACTCTCGGTTTTGCGTTTTTTTAAACGGATTTTAAGTTCGTCTACACTTGGAGGCTTTACAAATACCGCTAAAGTTTTGTTTGGATATTTCTTTTTAATTCGCAAGCCACCAACAACATCGATATCAAAAATAACATTCTTTCCCAAGGCCCAAATTCGTTCAATTTCGGTTTTTAGTGTGCCGTAAAAATTATCGCGATACACTTCTTCCCATTCTAAAAAATCGTTGTTTTTTATATGTTGTTTAAAGTCCTTTAAACTGATAAAGTAATAATCTGTTCCGTGAATTTCTTCTCCTCGAGGGGGTCTAGAGGTCGCTGAAACTGAAAAATCTAAATTTAACTCTTCTTGTTTTAATAGATGTTGTACAATGGTTGTTTTTCCACTTCCTGAAGGTGCTGAAAAAACAATCAATTTCCCTCCTTTCATTATAATACGTTTAATGCTTGTTCCTTAATTTTTTCTAATTCATCTTTCATTTGCACTACTAATTGTTGCATAGGCGCATGATTGGATTTTGAACCAATGGTATTAATTTCTCGACCAATTTCTTGACAGATAAAACCAATTTTTTTTCCGTTGGAGTCGGAAGATTCCAGAGCTTCATTAAAGTAGTTTAAATGGTTTTTCAAACGCACTTTTTCTTCGGTGATATCGTATTTTTCAAGGTAATAAATAAGTTCTTGTTCAAATCGATTTTCGTCAACAGCCTCCTCTAAATCACTAATTGCCTTTCTAAGACGTTCTTTTACGATGTCAATTCTATCACTATCAATTTCAATCACTTTTTCTAATAATTCTGAAATGGTATTAGATCGCATTTTAAAATCTTCTTCTAACACATGACCTTCATCAGAGCGGTATTTAGTGATTGCAATTAAGGCTTCATCAATAGCTTGAGAAATACTCTTAAATTCATCTGCTTCAATTTCTTTACGCTCTGTTTTTAAAGCATCAGGCATACGAATTGCCATTTTTAACAGTTCAACTTCATCGCCATTCACTACTTTAGAGAGCTGTTCCATATATTGCTTTACCACGACTTCATTTAGTTTGGAGCTGATTTCTTCGCCAGTAATTTCAACATATAAATTAAAATCTACCTTCCCTCTAATCAAGGACTTTGAAATGGTTTTTCGCATCTCCAATTCTTTTTCTCTATAAAAGGAAGGGACCCTTGCATGTAGATCCAGATTTTTACTGTTCAACGACTTAATTTCGACTGTAATCTTTTTTGAGGGTAGTTGTACTACAGATTTACCGTAGCCTGTCATGGATTGAATCATATATCGATTTTTTCTTTGGGCAAAGGTACTAAATTAGAGTGGAGTGGTATCCTAATGGTAATTGAGAAAATTGTTATTATTCATTTAAAAACTGGAGTGTTCTTTTTTCGCTATAATATTGGTTGTTGGTTTGATGAAACCCAACATGCCCTCCAAATAGTGGGGTTTCTAAATAAATATATTTTGAGTTTTTAGCAATTGCATAAGGATAACAATCTTGATCTAGAAAACTATCGTTTTTTGCATTTAAAATCAATACTGGAATTTTAATATTGGGAATAAATTGATTGCTACTGTTTTTATAGTAATAATCGTAAGCATCTTTAAATCCGTGTGCCCTAGAGGTATAAATATCATCAAAATCTTTTAATGTCTTAATCTTTTTTAAATCTGAAGCATTCATTTCGTCCTGGAATAAAGGCATTTTTATTTTGTATTTGTTGCGTAAACTAAATAAAAATGCAGTGCTGTATATCCAATTTTCGAGATTGTTTAGACTTTCTAAGGAGCCTCTTAAACTTGTGGGAACTGAAATTGCTACCCCTTTTTTAATTTCTTTTGGGAGACTTCTTCTTTCTCCCAAATATTTCAATAATAAATTGGCTCCTAAGCTAAACCCAACCAATACAATTTCCTGATAGTTATCTTTTTCAAGAATATGTTGAATTACAGTTTCCAAATCATCTGTTTTTCCTGAATGATAGGTCTGATAAGCAAGATTGTTTTCTCCACTACAGCCTCTAAAATTCACAGCGGCAACATCCCAATTGTTATTAACTAATTGCAATCCTGTTGCTTTTATATAGGTGCGTTGTGCGTTTCCTTCTAACCCGTGAAGAAGTATTGCCACTCTCTTTTTTGGGTTCTTAGAAAAGGACCAATCCAGATCTAAAAAATCATTATCCGGAAGAGTTAATCGCTCTCTTTCTTGAGCTAAGCTAATCGTTGGTCGAAGCTTAGCAGAATAAATTGTTGAAAAATGTCCGTTTTTAAATATCCAAGGTGGATTGTAATCGCTTTTTATAAGTGGCATCTATGAAATTATAACACAATTCTGCAATGTAATAAATTACTATGGATACAACTAAAAGTAAATTATATTTGAAAAAAAATAAAAATGTATATAAAAGAATTTGAAGTTCGTTGGAATGATTTGGATGCAAACCGGCATTTAGCTAATAGTAGTTATATAAATTTTATGAGCCATACTCGTCTTAGTTATTTAATGGAAAAAGGATTTGGACAAAGAAATATGATAAAGCATCATATTGGACCGGTAGTCTTTTATGAACATATGTTTTATTTTAAAGAGATATTTCCTGGAGAACCTATTCGAGTATCTCTTGAGTTAAAAGGAATTTCAGAAGGCGGAAAGTATTTTGAATTTCAGCACAATTTTTATAATAGCGATGGGTTTAATATGGCACGTTGTAATATGATGGGAGGCTGGATAGATTTAAACACTAGAAAACTAAGAGATTTACCAGAAGTTCTTTTTACAGCACTAAATACTTTGTCTAAAACTGAAAATTTTAAAATATTAACCAAGGAGGATACTAGGAAATTTAAGCAGATTCCACAAGATTTATAAGCGCTAGTTCGATATAGTCCGCGAGTTATTTATGATTGTCACTACGAGTTTTACTTTTTTTAGTAAAACGTGGTAATCTCGCTATATTATGCAGATTGCCGCAGTCATTCCTCCTTCGCAATGACACATTTTATATAGAATTCACGTAAAAATTAAGAGGTTTTTGGTTTTCTGGTAGAAAGGTAAACTCCTATAAAAATTAAAGTAGCCGCTCCAATTCTAATAGGGGTTAACGAATCCGATCCAACCATAATAGCAAATACAACAGCGATTACAGGTTGTAAATAAATAAAAGAGCCTATAGTGGAAGGTCTTAATTGTTTTAGCGCATAAATATTAAAAAGGTAGGTAAGAAAAGTGGTTCCTATAACGACAAAAGCTAGCTTCCAAATGATATCAAAAGACAATTGAGACCATGCAACGGCTACAAATTCGTTATAACCTATGGGGATATTGATGATAAAGGCGACTAAAAAAAACCATTTCATTAAGGTAATGGAACTGTATTTTGATACTAATGGTTTTACAATAATTAAATATATAGAATAGGAGGTGGCATTTATAATAAACAATAGGTTGCCTAATGGAATATTAGGTGCATTTGCCTGAGTTTTTATTCCAAATACTATTAATAAAATGGCGCCAACGAGACCTAAACCAATTCCAATGGATTTTCTCCAGGTAATTTTTTCATTTAAAAAAATAGCCGATAGTACTAAAAGTAATACAGGTACTAGGGTGATCACTACAGAACTATTTATGGGTGTAGAAAGACTTAAGCCTTTAAAGAACATCAACATGTTTAATGCCATTCCAAAAAAGGCACAGGCTAATATTCGAAGCCAATCACTACGCTCCACTTTTTCAGAAGGAAAGAAAAAACTAACCAACCAAAACAATAGTGCAGCACCACTTATACGTAAAAAGATAAACCCATAAGGTTGAATTACATTTGGCATTAAGCCCTTTGCAATAGTATGATTTACACCGTAGATAACGCTGGAAGCTGTAGCGGCAATAAGTGCAATAGCACGTCCATTCATGGCTTTAGATTATTTGTTATTTTAATTCCCATCCAAAACCGCTATTAAAAATATAATCGAATTCATTTCCTATAGCAGCGGGTTGGTTATCGTAGTTAAGAGAAAAATCTGTTTTTATGTAAAAGTCCCAAGGCAAATCATATTTAAACCTTAAGTTATAATCTAACCGAAACCTTTTTTTCTCAGATAAGCTATAGTAAGCGATAAAATCTGTAGTCAAGCTAAAGTCACCAAACTCATACATATTAAATTCAGAAGCAAGATTTACTTCGGTTGAATTTTTATTTAATGACTCATCAAAATAAGTTTCTACATTGTAATTTAAACCTACTCTTATACCAAGATATAATCTGGGAGTTCTAATTGTATATTTTCCAACACCTAATAGCGTGGTAATTCTTCCTTTAAGAGCTTGCTCGGTATTTGATAAAAAGGAAACTTGAGAAATTCCATAATAGTCTTTAAATAAAAACCGCTGTGCATCAAGATTCCAATCCACCCTTTTTATTTGTTCTACACTATCTTGTTTTGTCAATAAGGAATTATAACTTGCATTAAAACTCCATAATTCGCCAACATACTTAAGGTTACTGCCTGCGTTAAATTGATTAAAATTGTTTGCTTTAGTTAAATTAAAGCCAACATCAATGTTGCCCGTAAACCTATTCCAAAACTTATTTCCTGAAGCCTTTAATTGGATTATATTTTCAATTTTTGTTTCAAAAGTTATTCCAGCACTAATGATTTCAACTATTCCTGGCCTAACCGTTTTTATTTTACCCAAATAATGACTTCCATTTAGTAGATTTATTAAGAAGGTTTGATTGAGGTTAATTTCAGTAATCTCTTTATACTCAATCTTAAAATCTTTATCGCTGTAAGAAGTTTTCATAGTGACAACTCCATTTATTAAGGTTTTTATTTCACCTACGATTACATTGTTATTTTTAAGTTTGATAGTATCATTTTGTGAGATGCCACAAAAACCTACTAGAAATATAAATAAGAAGATAAATTTATTCATAAGGTGTTCCAATAGAAACAAAAATAACAAAAATTAAGCAATTGATTTTTTAGCACTTTCTACAGTTTTCTTACTATTCCCAATAAATATTTTATTTTGGTTAATAATAACTGGGCGTTTTAAAAAAGTATAATGATCTAACAATAAGTTTTTAAAATCTACTTCTTGTAAGTTTTTGTTTTTTAGGTCTCGTTGCTTATATAATTGAGCTCTTTTATTAAAAAGAGATTCGTAGCTGCCAGATAATTGATATAAATGTTCTAATTCTTCTAAAGTTAACCCTTCTTTTTTTACATCTTGCCTTAAAAAATTATTTGAGGGGTTCAATTCTTTTAGGATTCGTTTGCAAGTATCGCAGGTAGAGAGGAAATAAATTTTTTTCATATTTATTTATAGATAAATCTTAAACGTATTATATTTAATATTGTACCAACAAAATAACCTCTTATTTCTGATATATTTATTATTTTTATTTTAAAATTGAATTCATGGATTTTATCTTCGATATTGCTTTAAAAACAAGAACCATTTTCTTTACGATGTTAGAAAATTACACGTTAGATCAACTAAATAAAAAACCGGAAGGCTTTAACAATACCATTTTTTGGAATATTAAACATATTGTGGTGACTCAGCAATTATTAACTTATGGATTGTCTAACTTACCTTTACTAGTCACTGAATCTGAAACAGAAGATTTTCGCAAGGGAAGCAAATCCAAAAAGGATGCTACCATACAAGATGTTGAACTTTTAAAAAAGCAATTATTTACTACAATAGAACAAACTGATAAAGATTTTAGAAACGGAGTTTTTAAATCTTTTACTCCCTATACCGTTTCAACAAAATCTACATTAACAACTGTTGTTGAAGCGCTGAAATTCAACAATTTTCATGAAGGAATACACCTTGGTTATATTATGGCTTTAAAAAAAGGACTTTAAAAGGCAAGGTATTGCTGTACTTTTTCTAAAGGGATTTCCAATTCTATTGGACCATCAGCATAGCTGGCGATTTCATATTGATTGTATATAATTAGAAGAGAGGTTTCTGAAAACCCAATTGCATCTGGCAAGAAAAATTTGTCATTTTCAAACCAAAAACCTGTTGAATTTATAGATTCATCTGGAGAAATATTGTTTTCTTTTCTAAACAATACTTCTACAAAATCTGTAAATTCCTTTTTGTTTTTTAATAATGAAGAATTTGGAAATAAAACGCCAGTAGATGGATTGAAATTCAAAAATTTAGTAGATCCGCTTCCATGTGCTCCTCCGGTAAAAAAATATTGTTGTATTCGTAAAGAGAGTATTTTTTCAGTAATGGTGGATTCAGTCACCGAAATTTCAGCAAAATAAGGACTAATATCTGGAAATTCTTTTTTATCATTTTCATAATTTTTTATAAACTTCTCTGAAGCTTCAGAAATAATAGAAGCCTGAATGTTTTTTTCAATATTCGAGTTTAAAAAATAAATAATTGCACTCCCGACAGTAAAATTAATTTTATTGGCAATCTCGTTTTCACCATTGATTTTAATATAATCGATAGTCACTTGTGCACAATCACTTCCTTTACAATCCCCGTGATATTCTTCAGAAAAACTTTCAAATGAAAGGAGTTTAGAAGTTTCATTTTTGCAACTAAAAGTTAGTAATGCGATAAGAATGATAATATTTATTTTTCTAGGCATTGTTAAAAAGGTTAATTCTGTTAATTTTACTCTTTAAAAACTACTAAAGTATAACGAATAAAACTTTTTTTAGTTTTAAGTTTCCATAAAAATAATTAGAAATGAAATTCAATACCAAAACAATTCACGGAGGGCAAGAACATGATAAAGCCTATGGCGCCGTAATGCCTCCAATTTATCAAACAACAACCTACGCTCAAACTACTCCAGGAGGACATAAAGGTTTTGAATATTCTAGAACACACAACCCAACTCGAGCAGCATTAGAAAGAGCATTCGCAAGTCTGGAACAAGGCGAATTTGGTTTGGCTTTCGGTAGTGGTTTAGCAGCGATAGATGCCGTTATGAAGCTGTTAAAGCCAGGAGATGAGGTGGTTTCAACCAATGATTTATATGGTGGGACCTATCGATTATTTACTAAAATATATGAAGATTTTGGAGTGAAATTTCATTTTATTGGAATGGAAAATGCAGACAGAATTGAGGATTATGTAAATGAAAACACAAAATTAATATGGGTAGAAACACCAACGAACCCAATGTTAAATATTATTGATATTAAAAAGGCAGCCAGTATTGCTAAAAAGCATTCCATATTATTGGGAGTGGATAATACTTTTGCAACCCCATATTTGCAACAACCTTTAAATTTAGGTGCAGATATCGTAATGCATAGCGCTACCAAATATCTTGGCGGACATAGTGATGTGGTTATGGGAGCTCTTGTTGTTAAAGATAAAGAATTAGCCGAACGTTTATATTTTATTCAAAATGCAAGTGGAGCTATTTGTGGGCCTCAAGATAGTTTTTTGATGCTGCGAGGGATAAAAACACTTCATGTGCGTATGCAGCGTCATTGTGAAAACGGAAAAGCGATTGCTCATTATTTAAATAATCATCCAAAAATTGAAAAAGTATATTGGCCAGGATTTGAAAACCATGCAAATCATGACATTGCAAAATCTCAAATGAATGATTTTGGAGGTATGATATCTTTTGTTACCAAAGGCAATGACTATAATGAAGCTATTAAAATAGTAGAAAACCTAAAATTATTCACTTTAGCTGAAAGTTTAGGTGGAGTAGAAAGTCTTTCTGGTCATCCTGCGAGTATGACACATGCGAGTATACCAAAAGAGGAAAGAGAGAAAACAGGTGTAGTAGATTCTCTAATTAGATTGAGTGTTGGGATTGAAGATGTAGATGATTTAATTGAAGACCTAAGGCAGGCTATAGGTTAAACTTTATTAGTCTAAATAATAAATATAACCGAAATTAATCCAGTAAATCCATTCATTTGCTTTATTCTCTGGAACATCAGGGTTTAATCCATCAACCCAGTTAGAAAAATAATATCCCCATCTACTATCTAACATTAGGTCACTTAGCTTAGTTAATTTGTACCTCACACCTACACTACCGACAACTGCCCAAGTATTCCCACCTTCATTATTCATTGTAGTTGCAGGGTTATATTTTCCCCCATAATAATTACTTTCTAATCCTAACCCTTCATTGTATGTGATGTTTGGATCATAAGAAACCCAGTGTAAACCTGCGCTAATAAAGGGCGCTAATCTGCCTTTCGAAGCAGCAAATTCACGAATACTTAAAGGAAAATACTCTAGTTGAGAACCTATTTCAAAAACTGTAGTTGAACCATTCATAGATCTTAGATAATCAGCTGCTGAACCTTGTTGGTCTGAAGCCACCCATCTACCATGGTGTTCTAGAGTAGTACTGTGATAGTCTATCTCATTTCTAAGTTTAAAGTGATCGTTAAAATAAGTGTCCGCGGTATAACAATTACAATCAGCTCTATATGAAAAATTAATATAATGAATTAGCCCAATGCCAATAGTTGAATTCCCTGAATTTGTTTTAATATCGTTACGTTGTCCAAAATCGGAATAAAATGCTAGTGGACCAGCAATTACTCCTATTTCGTGTGAAAAGCCAAATTGACTGTATATTTCTTGTTTAGGAAAAACAAGAAAAGTTATCACCAAAAGCAATAATCTAGCACTCATTTATTATTGTAGGTTTAGGTTGAGACATAACAAATATATAAAAACAAATTTAACGGTAAAATTTAAAAGCAGTATTTTGCTTTTTTAATGAATTTTAATGTACTTCTTTTAGATATGTTTTATCTTTGCGCTCTCAATTATTGTTAACGTTTCAATAAATTATTTTATATGAAAGATAGTATAAAAGAGTTCATTTTAAAAGTTGAAAAAATGAACCCTAATGAATCTGAATTTATGCAGGCAGTTACAGAGGTAGCTGAAGCCATAATCCCATTTATCGAAGAAAATGAGATGTATCAAAACAAAATGTTACTTGAGCGTATGGTAGAACCAGAACGTGTGATAATGTTTAGAGTTCCTTGGACGGATGATAGTGGTAAAATACACGTAAATAAAGGCTATAGAGTTGAGTTTAATTCAGCAATTGGACCTTATAAAGGAGGCTTGCGTTTTCATCCATCGGTAAACTTAAGTATTTTAAAATTTTTAGGTTTTGAGCAAGTATTTAAAAATAGTTTAACCACCCTTCCTTTGGGAGGAGGTAAAGGAGGATCAGATTTTAACCCAAAAGGTAAAAGCGATGCCGATGTAATGCGTTTCTGTCAAAGTTTTATGACAGAGCTTTCTAGACATATTGGGCCAAATACTGATGTTCCTGCAGGAGATATAGGTGTTGGAGGTAGAGAGATAGGGTATTTATTTGGACAATACAAACGTCTTAGAAACGAGTTTACGGGAGTTCTTACAGGAAAAGGGCTTTCTTTTGGAGGATCGTTAATTCGTCCTGAAGCAACAGGTTACGGAACTGTATATTTTGCTAAAAATATGTTAGCAACAAAAGGCGAAAGTTTTAAAGGAAAAACTGTTGTTATATCTGGATCTGGAAACGTTGCTCAATATGCAGCCGAAAAAGTGATTGAATTTGGAGGAAATGTTGTGACATTATCAGATTCTGGAGGGTATGTTTATGATGCAGAGGGGATTACTACAGAGAAATTAGCCTTTGTGATGGATCTTAAAAATGTAAGGCGAGGAAGAATTAGCGAATATGTTGCTAAGTATCCTTCGGCTAAGTATGTTGAAGGAAAACGTCCTTGGGAAGTAAATTGTGATATTGCCTTGCCATGTGCAACTCAAAATGAGCTTAATAAAGAAGAAGCGCAAACATTATTAAATAATAATTGTATTTGTGTAGCTGAAGGAGCTAATATGCCTAGTACCCCTGAAGCTATTGAAGTTTTCCATGAAGGTAAAATATTATTTTCACCAGGAAAAGCCTCTAATGCAGGAGGTGTAGCAACTTCGGGATTAGAGATGTCTCAAAACTCTCTTCGTTTAAGCTGGACAGCTAAAGAAGTAGACGATAAACTTCACACTATAATGAATGACATACATGATTCGTGTGTTACATACGGTACAGATGAAGAAGGTTATGTAGATTATGTAAAAGGAGCTAATATTGCTGGTTTTGTAAAATTAGCAGATGCTATGTTGGCACAAGGGATTGTTTAATTAATAGCAATAGTTATATATAAAAAGGTTGTCTTTAAAAAGGCAACCTTTTTCATTTTATTTTTGAAATAAAATAAATAGTATTTTAGCCTGTTATACTAAAGAAATTTATTTTTATATGAAGCAATTAGGATTTGCCATTCTTTTTTTATCATCGTTCTTTCTTTCAGCCCAAAACTTTGAAGAAAGTTGGTCTGGATTTTTTTCATATGTATCTGTAAAAGGAATCTCTCAAGGGAATGACAAAATATTTATAGCAGCAGAAAACGCAATTTTCACTTACGATCTTTCCACCGAAGAAATTAAAACAATTTCGACAATTAATGGATTGTCAGGGAAACAAATATCTACTATTTATTATAGCGAAAACTTCAACTTATTAATTATAGGTTATGAAAACGGATTAATTGAAATAGTCATCGATGGTGAAGATGAAATTCTAACTGTTGTTGATATTTTAGACAAACCAACCATTCCTCCAAATAAAAAACGAATCAATCATTTTTATGAATATAATGGCAATATATATCTATCTACTCAATATGGAATTTCGGTTTATGATTTAGGAGCTCTAGAATTTGGGGACAGTTATTTTATTGGAGATTTAGGTACTCAAATAGAAATTACTCAAACTACTGTGTTTGAAGATTTAATATATGCATCCACTTCAAATAACGGAATCCGAAGTGCTTTTGTAGAAGATGATAATTTAATTGATTATCAACAATGGACAACTATTACTGAAGGGGGTTTTAAAGGGATACAGTCATTAAATACAGAGCTTTATGCGGTTAAAAACAACAATGTTATTCAAAGATATTCGCCAGAAAACGGCTTTGTTGAAGTTGGGAGTTTTAATACAGATGTTGTCGATTTTAATGTTACTTCAAATATTTTAACAATAACAACCCTGAATTCTATTCATGCTTATTCAGAAGGATTTGTTTTAGAATCTGAAGTAACTTCCTTATTAGATTATGATTATATATTGCAATCAGGTATAACATTTAACAATATATTTTATTTAGGAACAAATGAATTGGGGATGCTAGTAGTCCCTTTTGGAAATAACGAACCACAACAAATATTGCCAGATGGACCTTTATTAAACCATCCCTTTGCAATTGATGCTTCTCCTGGAAAATTATGGGTAACATTTGGAGAAGTGGATGTTAATTTTAATCCTTACCCTTTAAGTCGTAGGGGGATAAGTAGTTTAAAAGAGGATGTTTGGACAAATATTATGTACGATGACTTAATAGGACAATTAGGGGTTGAAGATGTAACGGATTTAACTTATGTTACCATTAATCCAGAAAACTCCCATGAAGTTTACATGAGTTCTTTTCATAAAGGGTTGCTTAAAATTGAAGACCAAACCCCCTCCATTTT
>MAAC01005968.1_pt1 | contig 47868 bp, 38 predicted proteins | sample 1115981 | NCBI WGS metagenome assembly MAAC01 (sample SAMN04961126, study PRJNA320927) | seawater metagenome | isolation source: sample BD02T64 sea water enriched with oil for 64 days | place: USA:Gulf of Mexico | collected 2013-07-27 | reverse complement strand
CACTTTGATTTGTTTTGATGTTAGGTTTATTTCTCGCATGTGACTATCATGATCCTGTCAATTTAAAAGTCAACGGTTTTGTTTGAAAAAAGAGTGTTTTCAATGATCATCGGTATAAATTAACTGATGTTGCGGATGATGTGGTGTGTTTTTTCTGAAAAAATTTAATTGTTAAGCTTTACCGTGTCATCTTTTTAACAAACACCACAACAAACAGCGCGATAGTAAAGCTACCACTAAATGCTTCTGTAGCAGCAATGACTCTCGATATTCCGACCGGCGTAATATCGCCGTAACCTAAAGTGGTAAAGGTAACTACCGAAGAATAAATGCACTGTAAAAATAAGGCTGCGTTAACACTAACGGATGCATTGGCATCAAGCTGATAGTTGTTGCCATCAAAATGTATGCCGGTAAAAAAATATAAAATGGCACAGACTAAAATCAGCATGATGGAAAAATTCCCTCCCGCTCAGCATGTTTGCGTAAATCCCGATAAATCTCTTCAGATTGTTCCCAAAGATCAAGTTCGAGCACCATATCAAATTTTTCTCGCGCTTGTTTCGCTTCGATTTCTTGCACCAGTTCGTCGCCAATATGCAGATTTTTAATTTTAGCGTTTTGCCACTTTACCCCTAATAAATTGCAAGCCTGAAAATTAGCATTGTGCAAATTTGCAGCAGATAAATTGGCTTTCATTAGACTGGCGTGTTGTAAGTTTATTTGAAAAAGATGGGCGTTGGACAAATTGGCTCGATAAAAATCCACATGGAAAAAATCATAGCCTTGCTTATGATGATGCACTAGATTTACGCCAGCTAAATCGGCATGTTTTAAGCTGAAACCACGGTACATGCCACCATTTCTTACATACTCTTCGAGGTTCTTTTATCTTCCTGTTTATTTTTGATTATTTTCGGGTCGTGCCAATAACACCAACCTGAATCAGAAGATTCCAGGTTGCATGTATACCCTTCTTCGTCAGAATAACGGCATAGATGTAGGTGTTCAGACTCTGCCATTGAATGTCATATAAGCGTTGTGTATCAAGACTTTTAGTGTAGGCAGGAAAGCAATAGTTTGCGAATTAGCCGAATGTAAATAATCACACTCAAAAGGCTGCCGATGCTGTAGGTGCTTCTAGGGTTCGTCGTTGGCTGGAGCCAAAAAAATTTTCTTGTCCATTATTTATGATTACGAAGCTGCTCAGCAGTAGTCCATCGGGAAGGCGGTGTATTGTGATGTGAAATATAATGATGTGCTTCAATGGTTTTACTTATCATTAAATGATAAGTAAAAGTTGATTTGTTGTTCATTGAGATAATTCTATGTGGGTTTGGCAGAAAAAAATTGGGGGGGATTTCATTATAATAAAGAGATTGTTACCCCCTTACTTATCAAAACAATTCAAGCAGCTGCACCTTTAAAAGAACTGGCACAAGTACTAACCCAGGACCCAAGACTAAAGTGGGAAGCTGATAATACCTTTCAGGAAACGCTTGCTTCAGCTGCTATTGAAGGTGAGATATTTGATCGGGCATCAGTGAAATCTAGTATTGCTAATAAGTTAGGGTTGTACCATAACGAATCACGATTTGAAAAAACATCAGATGCCTTTGTAGAATTGTTATTACGAGCAATTCGCTTTGTTGACCCTGTGATCAACCATGCCATCTTAAAAGATTGGCATAAATAAATGTTCATTGAAAAGCTGAGACTTGCTGACTTAACTGTTGGTGAATATCGTAATGATAGAATGCAAATTGTCTCTGGTTCATATGGTAAGCAGATAGTTGACTTTGAAGCACCTTGTCGCTCGTTAAATGAAGTTAATCAAGAAATGGAAAAGTTTATTGACTGGCTTAATCAAGATGATAGTGAATCACTTTATATAAAATCGGCTATCGCTAAATTTTACTTTGTGACGATTCACCCGTTTGATGATGGTAATGGCCGATTATCACGTATTATTGGTGAAAGATTATTAGCACAGGCAGAAAACTCTAAGCTAAGACTGTTTTCATTATCTAAAGTCATAGAAGAACATCGTAAAGAGTATTATCAAGAATTGAATGATGCATCGAAAGGGGATGGTGATTTGACCAATTGGATTGTTTGGTATTTAAGTAGAGTAATAGAGGCAACTCAATACACTAAACAAACATTTCATAAAGTGCTGGCGACAACTAAATTCTGGCAAGAACATAGCAGTACATCATTGAATGAACGACAAACCCAATTTATTAAAAGATTACTGGATACGGATGATTTTGGTGATGGTATTACACGGCAGAAATATCAATCTCTTACTAAAACGACAACTATCACTGCAAATCGTGATTTAAAAAAGTTAGTCGATAAAGGAATTGTTGAAGTGTCGGGTAGTAGCCGGTCAACGAGGTATGTACTTAAAGCACTAAAGTATTAACTATAAGAAGTTCTAAGTTTTAAGGGCTTGGTTAATCCTGAACGGGTAAATGTGGCATTTATTCACATTAAGCTCAGGTTAAATAATGCGACTTATTGGCTTGAACTCATTATTTTTCCGGTAATGACCTGTTGTTTTGTGCAAAATACCATACAATTTAATCAATATTATCAATCACTAATGTTTTGCAAAGTAGCGTAGTAGCTAGTTAATTAGAACTGTTCGGTGTATCTTTACCAAAATATCAACAACTGTGGAATGACTATGAATCTTTCATTAACCGAAGAACAAATGATGATCCAGGATATGGCGAAGAAATTTGCCGAATCTGAACTCGCACCAGTTGCGGCCAAGCTTGACGAAACCGGCGATCAGCAAATATTTAAAAGTAACCTGGCACAACTGGCGGCACTTGGTTTTATGGGATTGAATGTAAAGGCTGTATACGGTGGTGTGGAAGCTGGCACTGTTGCTTTTTCTTTAGCAATAACTGAAATTGCCAGAGCGTGTGCATCAACAGCCGTTACCACATCGGTTACCAATATGGTTGCCGAGGTAATTCAGGCAGTTGGTAATGAACAGCAAAAGCAAACGTACTTGCCAAGAATTTGTTCGGGTGAATATTTAGCCGGCGGTTTTTGCTTAACCGAGTCCGGTGCCGGTTCTGATCCTGCTGGCATGAAAACCACCGCGGTTAAAGATGGCGACGATTACATTTTAAATGGCAGTAAAATCTTTATTACCAGTGGTAATTTTGCCGGCGTATTCGTGGTTTGGGCGGTTACCGATCAAGCGGCGAAAAAAGGCCGTGGTATTTCTTGTTTTATCGTGGAAGCGAATACTCCAGGTATTAACATCAGTAAAAACGAAGACAAGATGGGGCAAAAAGCGTCGCCGACTAACGAAGTGCATTTTGAAAACTGTCGCGTTTCGGCAAGTGCATTAATGGGCGCCGAAAACAAAGGTTTTGGTGTTGCGGTTGGTGAATTGGCTGGTGGTCGCATTGGTATTGGTTCACTGGCGTTAGGCATTGGCTTGGCGGCATTGGATTACGCCAAAGAATACACCAAAGAGCGTAAGCAATTTGATCAGCCAATCAGCAATTTCCAGGGATTACAATGGATGATGGCTGAGCGTTATACCGAAATGGAAGCGGCGCGGTTATTATTAATGCAAGCGGCACACAATAAAGAGCAAGGCTTACCATTTGGCCCTTCGGCATCTATGGCAAAATTGTTCGCCGCAGAAAAAGCCAATAAAGCCTGTTATGACGCGCTGCAAATGATGGGTGGTGCGGGTTACATTAAAGAGTACCCGTTAGAACGTATGGCACGTGATGTACGCATTACTTCAATTTATGAAGGTACCAGTGAAATTCAAAAAGTGATCATTGCTAGAGATCTTCTTAGCTAATACATTATCGCTATAGCTTTTCTCTTAAAAAGGCTCTTATATAAACAGTTTATCAAGGTAAATAGCATGACAGCCGAAACTCAAACACAACCAAGCGGTGTGTTCAGTCACTTTTTAACCAAATGTAAGTCTTATTATTCAGGGGTAGCAATTAGTGTCATTATCGCCATTGCTTCAGGGGTATTAGCCGCTTGTTATGATGCTCCGGTGATGTTATTCGCCTTATTACTCGGCTTGGCATTACATTTTTTATACGAATCACCGAAGCATCAAGCCGGAGTTGATTTTTCCGCAAAAGCCGTTCTGCGCTTTGCCGTAGCGCTATTAGGCGTTCGAATTGCCTTTTCTGATATTGTCTCCCTCGGCATTACGCCGCCAATGATAGTTATAGTTTCAATGGCCGTTATGATAGCTTTTGGCGTGATGTTTGCCAAAGTTCTTGGTTTATCCAAAGTTTTTGGGATTTTGTCGGCGGGCTCTGTGGCCGTTTGTGGTGTGTCAGCCGCTGCGGCGATTTCAACGGTTTTACCGAAAAAAGAATATGAATAAAAGTTTTTTGCCTTGACCGTTATCGGTGTTACCACGTTAAGTACTTTAGCTATGGTGGTTTACCCATTACTTGTGTCTTACCTTGGTTTGCCCGATGATTTAGCCGGGGTATTTATTGGCGGTTCAATTCATGATGTAGCACAAGTCGTAGGTGCCGGTTATTTAATATCACCAGAGGCTGGGGATATTGCTACTTACATCAAACTATTACGTGTTGCCTTATTATTGCCAATAGTGATGATTATCTTTTTCGTCTTGGCGTTATTGAACAATGTAGGTTTAATTCCGTCGGAAATTATTAGTTTGATCAAAACCTTATCAAGCTGGTGTTTAGTGGTATCCATTGCTGCCATAGGGATTAAAACATCATTAAAACAAATTGTTTCGGTTGGTTGGAAACCGGTTGTATTGATTACTGCTGAAACGGTGATATTTGCCGGTCTAATACTATTGGGCATTTATTTATTTGCCTAAATGCGTTTAGACGATAAACGGTAACCGAATTGTAGGATGAAAAAATAATTTTCCCAGTTGTCATTGTGCGCTATATAAACACTGCACTAATGGTACTCTAAATAAAGAAACTATTTCATTTTCACACCACTGAAAAATTCTGCTATACATATGAAGAATAGTAATATGTTCAAGGGAAGATAATGAAAGCTACAGCTAATTTACTTCAAACTTGTGTTTTATCGAGTTCGATATTCTTAACTGCCACTATTCTGGCTGAAGAAACAAAGTCAGATGAATCATCGGCTAAAGTCGAATCCACTCGAAAAAATCCGTTTAAAAAAAGCCATTATGATGCAGATGAAGGGTTCGGCTCTCCAGATGAAACTGGTCATCAATTAGAAGAAGACAATAAAGACAAGTTTCCTATTTTTCGTTTTCCTATTGCAGATGCGTTAACCGAAGATTGGGATGCGTGGAAAGCCAGGCTTTATGATGATACCGGTTTTCAATTTGGTATTGCTTATACTGCTTTTGCTCAGAAAATCATCGATCCTGATGTAAACACCGATAACGCTAGAAGTGGCCTGTTGAGAGCGAGTATTAAATGGGAACTAGTGAACCGCGGCAGTAAAAATGTTGGTGCCTTAGTGATGAGCTTTGATGATCGACATAAATATGGTGATATCCCGCCTGCGCAGTTAGGGGGCAGTATTGGTTACTTAAGCCAAACGGGCATGTTGTATAACGATGCCGGCTCGTTAATTGGCGATTTAAAATGGACGCAGGCATTGAACGATGGCAAAGCCGGCATGGTAATTGGTCGTTATGATCCAAGTGATTATCATGATGTTTTGGGTTTTTCCAGCCCATGGACTGGCTTTTCTAATTTAGACAGTTTGATCAATATGTCAATTGCCGTGCCTGACTGGAGTTGGGGGGTAGCCGCTGGTTTTTGGCTAAGCGATGAGTATTATGTGCTAGGAGGTGTGAATGATGCGAATGGTACTGCGACTGATGATTTAGAGTTCTTTGATTACGGTTCCGAATTATACAAATTTGCCGAGGTCGGTTGGTCGCCGTCACGGGAACAACGTTATTTTAATAACTTTCATTTAATGCTTTGGCATGTCGATGAACGGGAAATTAAAGGCCCAGACTCTGACTCTCAAGGTATGGTTGTCGGCTACAATTGGACATGGGATATGGAATGGATGGTGTTTGCCAAACTGGGTCTCTCCGATGCCGACTCAACGAACGATGTACAACTATATGAGCAGCACCTCAGTGCCGGCGTTATTAAATATTTTGATGCACGTTCCGATCTAGTCGGGTTATCAATATCACACGGTAAAATTATTGAGCCACTATATGATTTAGGTGGGTTTAATGAATATACCACGACCATAGAAACCTTTTACCGAATTCAGCTGGCAGAAAATATCGCCATTACCCCTAACTTGCAATACATCATAGACCCGCATAACAATACCGATATAGATAGTGCAACTATTGCAGGCGTGCGAGTTCGATTTACCCTGTAGTACATCCCCTTAATGCTTAAAGTATCGGCTACTATAGCTAGGTAAGCTGTTGCAACAATAAGGATATCTGCCATTCAGAGTTTACTAGTCGCTTTTTTTACCCTTTTAAATTACAGTAGCGTTAACTTTCAACCTGAAGTCAACCAAAAAAACTATGACCTTTGAATTACGTATCGCCGATTACAGCTATGCCCAAGACTGTACTGATCTTATTTTTTTACTGAACTCCTATGCCGAAGATCCAATGGGCGGCGCAGAGCCATTAAGTGATTACTCACAACAAAACCTTTGTCAGGAACTGGCAAAACGAATCGATGTATTTACCATTCTTTGTTATGTGGATGGTCAGCCGGCAGGTCTTTGCAACTGTGTCGAAGGGTTTTCTACGTTTAAAGCCAAGCCGCTTATCAATATTCATGACATTGTTGTTCTAGATGGGTTTAGAGGGTTAGGCTTAAGCCATAAAATGCTGGCTCAAGCTGAAGAAATCGCGCAACAACGTGGTTGTTGTAAACTCACGCTTGAGGTGTTAGAAGGCAATGTGATTGCCAAAAAGAGTTATGAAAAATATGGCTTTGCTGGCTATGAACTCGACCCGAAAATGGGTGGGGCAATGTTTTGGGAAAAGGCGTTATAGCAACGTTCTGTATATAGATAATAACGCCCAGTATTAGAGACAAAAGGTTATTAAAAAGAAATCGATTTACGACCTGATCTTGAATTAGGTTTACTCGGTTTCTCTTGCTCTTTTACTTGCTGTTTTTTATTCGCTTTGTTTTTCGCTGGTTTAGTTGAATTCGATTGAGACTTTGAATGAGCCGCAGATGATTTTTTGCCTTGCTGTTTCTTGGCTGTCTGACTTTTTTGCTCAACATCTTGGTGAGTTGAATCTAAGTTTTGAGTAATTTCATCAACAGGCGCAGGATCTGGATTTAATATCGGCATAACGGCCTCACCATTAAACTGCACAATATCTTCAAAATAAATTTTTTTACGCTTCTGGTATTCTACTTCGCCATTGAGGTACACGTAGCCCTCTGATATCACCATTTTCGCTTCACCACCGCCGCCAACAAGGTTTGCAACTTTTAACAGCTTACAAAGCTCTATAGGCTCTCGTTCAAATTCTATGGCTAATACTTCTATTTCCAAAATGGTGTCCTGATAAGTTAAAACATATTTAGTAAGTTTATCATTAATTAATTTCCTTAGGCACAAAAAAACGCCCAATTTGAATTGGGCGTTTTTGATATCACTCAGGAAAACTTAATTTGACAGAATTTTTACCATCCATGGTAATTCTGCATATAGCTCCTCCGTGAGCAAAACAGATCAGGTTAACCTTTCAGGGAGTAAATAAAGCTTATTATTTAGGACTAGTGATGAAGGTCACTTGATAAGTCACTATTTCAACCGAAGCTAAATCGGTAATGCTGGCTGAACCGATACTTTTTGCCATATGATCAGCGGTTTTTATTGCGCCGTGATTTTGCGCGAAAGTAATAATGTCTTCGCCATTGCAAACTACGCCTAAAGCAACGGTTTTTTCATTTAAGCGATGTGCTTTTAAGGTTCTGTTCAGACGTAGGGTATTATTGCTCATAGCCGCTTTACAAGTATCGACCAAAGCACTTTCCATATAAGAGCTCATTGGCGCTGCTGAACTGGTAAAACTTACAAGGCTTGCGCCAGCGATTAAAAGAGTGGTTGAAATAGCAGTTAAAGTTTTCATAGTGTTTATCCTGTGTATTGTTTTAAAAATATTTTTGTCTTTATTGATGTTCTAATTAACTAGACGGGGGAATAGTCTGTTTTAGTTGCAAAGAAATTACAGCAGGATGTAACAAAGTATGTTTATGTAAAAATTATGTTAACGGTCGAATGTTACTTGTATAGTATTGAAACTGTTGGTTTTTATATTAATTAAATGAGCCGTTTGATAAGGATGATAAGGATGATAAAAATAATTTATTACATTCAACCGATTATTTTGGGAGTTATTTCTACTTTTAATCAAATAATTTTATTAAATAACTGATTATTTGCTGAGAAATATTAAAAATAAAATGTCGGAGAAGAAAAAACAGATATTTTTGATTTTGTTTACCAATATCTGACGTTACCTTAAACAAATTGTATTAAAAAACAGCATACGAACAAATAATCGAAAAATAAATCCAACTTAGTGTTGACAGTTTTTTGCCGATCCCTATAATACGCATCACTTTCTTCAAGCAATTAATTGCTTACCCCATAGAAAGTCGCAAATATTGCGGACGATTAGCTCAGTTGGGAGAGCATCGCCCTTACAAGGCGAGGGTCACTGGTTCGAGCCCAGTATCGTCCACCATTATTTTGCAAGCTTAGTAAATTTTGGATAGCGTCACTGGTTAGAAACCAATATCGTCCACAATTTATTTTGCAGTTTGATTTGACGTTGTTTGGACGATTAGCTCAGTTGGGAGAGCATCGCCCTTACAAGGCGAGGGTCACTGGTTCGAGCCCAGTATCGTCCACCATTCAACTTCAATTCTATTTTTACTTGTTGGACGATTAGCTCAGTTGGGAGAGCATCGCCCTTACAAGGCGAGGGTCACTGGTTCGAGCCCAGTATCGTCCACCATCAAGTAAAATAGAAAATTTCAAGATCCCGGACGATTAGCTCAGTTGGGAGAGCATCGCCCTTACAAGGCGAGGGTCACTGGTTCGAGCCCAGTATCGTCCACCATTTTTCTTTTATATTTTATTTTATTCAAACCAATTATCTTTGGTATTTTCGTGTTTCTGACAAATTGGTATTAGTTGGGAGAGCATCGCCCGCTATCACAAGAGCGCGAGGGTCACTGGTTCGAGCCTCCAAGTAAAAGAGCGTCCACCATTTCTTCAATAATCATCATGTTATTCATATTATTTAAACTCATTCTTCGTTTTGCATTTCTTCGAGAAATTAATACTGACCCTTATGACGGTTAGTATTCATGGCAAGCAATAAATAGCAGGTGAATTTAATTGGCTTAGCTGTTAAAATACGCGGCAATTTTTTATGAACATATTTGCTTGATTCTATTTTCCATTTTGGCAATACAATCAACGACTTTTTAGCGAGAACTCTATGACTTTAACGACCCGTTTTGCGCCTAGTCCAACTGGCTACCTTCACGTAGGTGGTGCCCGTACAGCTTTATACAGCTGGTTATACGCCAAGAAAAATGGCGGCGACTTTGTTCTTCGTATTGAAGACACTGACTTAGAGCGTTCATCGCAAGCATCGGTTGATGCCATTATGGACGGTATGAATTGGTTAAACTTAGAGTGGAATATTGGTCCAATTTTCCAAACTGACCGTTTTGATCGTTACAAAGAAGTGATTCAGCAATTGCTTGATTCTGGCAATGCCTACCGTTGTTATTGTACGCCAGAAGAAGTTGACGTGATGCGTGAAGAGCTGAAAGCCGCTGGCGAGAAACCTCGTTACAACGGTTTATGGCGTAACCGTACCGATTACCCTGAAGATAAGCCTTTTGTTATTCGTTTTAAAAATCCATTAGAAGGTTCAGTAATCATTCACGATATTGTGAAAGGTGACATTGAAATTTCTAACGGTGAGTTAGACGATTTAATCATCGCTCGTTCTGATGGTACTCCAACCTATAACTTAACGGTTGTTGTTGATGACTGGGATATGGAAATTACCCACGTTGTGCGTGGCGATGACCATGTAAACAACACCCCGCGTCAAATTAACATTTTAAATGCCTTAGATGCGCCATTACCTATGTATGCTCATATCCCAATGATCTTAGGTGATGACGGCAAACGTTTATCAAAACGTCATGGCGCCGTTGGTGTTATGCAATACCGTGATGACGGTTATTTACCGGAAGCGTTATTAAACTACCTGGTACGTTTAGGCTGGTCACATGGCGACCAGGAAATCTTCTCTCGTGAAGAAATGATCAAGTTATTCGATTTAACCGGTTGTAACCGTGCACCGTCTGCCTTTAATACCGATAAGCTTGTTTGGGTAAACCAGCATTATATGAAGAGTTTAACTCCAGAGTATGTGGCTGAGCACTTGGCCTGGCATATGAAAGAGCAGGGCATAAATACTGAAAATGGCCCGGCGTTAGCTGATGTGGTTAAAGTACAAGCAGACCGGGTGAAAACGTTAAAAGAGATGGCGCAAATTTCTCGTTATTTCTATGAAGAATATAGCGTTTTTGATGAAAAAGCGGCGAAGAAACATTTACGTGGTGTTGCCAAAGCACCACTTGAGTTAGTACAAACTAAGCTTGCCGCGCTTACCGAATGGACTAGCGAAAATATTCATAATGCCATTAACGCTACGGCGGAAGAGCTAGATATGGGCATGGGTAAAGTCGGTATGCCATTACGTGTTGCGGCAACTGGCGCCGGTAATTCACCTTCACTGGATGCAACGCTTGAGTTATTAGCGCAAGATCAAGTGATTGTCCGTATCGATAAAGCCATTGCTTTTATTGATGAGCGTATTGCAAACGCATAAATTATGCGTAGCATTTAAATAACCCCTACAATTAAACTATGAGGTCGAGTCAAATCGACCTTAAAATCCCCCCCTTTTTGGAGAAACGTTTTTGCAATTTGATCAATTTAAACTAGATCGTCGTTTATTAACTGCGGTTGAACACATGGGTTTTGAAAAGCCCACAGATATTCAACATCAAGCGATACCTGCAGCAATGTCAGGGCACGATTTAATTGCATCATCAAAAACCGGTTCGGGTAAAACCCTGGCGTTTTTACTGCCGGCGTTGCAGCGTTTAATCAAAAACCGCGCGTTATCCAAAAAAGATCCGAGAGTATTAATCCTCACACCAACGCGTGAGCTGGCGAAACAAGTTTTCGCCCATTTAAAAGCGGTATCTGCGGGTACCCAATTTAATTCAGCGCTAATTTTAGGTGGCGAAAACTTTAACGATCAAGTGAAAGTACTCGATAAAAATCCCGACTTTATTGTGGCAACGCCGGGAAGATTAGCGGATCATTTATCGAAAGGCTTATTCTATTTAAATGGCTTAGAGTTATTAATATTAGATGAAGCCGACCGTATGCTCGATTTAGGTTTTGCCCCACAATTAAAGCAAATTAATGAAGCGGCAGATCATCGTAAACGCCAAACGTTAATGTTTTCGGCAACGCTTGAGCACGAACAAGTAGAAAACTTTGCGAAAGACTTGTTGAAAAAACCGAAACGTATTGCCATAGGTGCCATTACCAGTGAGCATAAAGACATTACCCAACGTTTCTTTTTATCTGATCATTTAGACCATAAACAAGCACTATTAGAGAATTTCTTAGCGAAAGAAGATTATCAACAACTGATCATCTTTACCGCCACACGTAGTGATACCGAACGCCTTGCGCAAGAGTTAAATAGCAAAGATTTGAATGCTATCGCCTTGAGTGGTGATCTTACGCAAAGTGAACGTAACCGGGTAATGGAAGCATTTTCTAAAGGTCAAAATAAGATATTGGTCACTACCGATTTAGCCTCTCGTGGCTTAGATTTGGTTAATGTATCGCACGTCATTAATTTTGATCTACCAAAATATTCAGAAGAGTACATTCATCGTATTGGCCGCACCGGCAGAGCGGGCTCAAAAGGCGATGCAATTTCATTGGTTGGGCCAAAAGATTGGCAAAGTTTTGTAAACATTAAGGCGTTTTTGCAACAAGACATGGCATTTTCTGAAGTTGCTGGCTTAACCGCCAAGTTTAAAGGCATTAAACCGAAAGCGAAAAGCAAAACGAAAGATAAAGCCGTTCAAGCCAAAACTGCGTTTAAGAAGAAAAAAGCCCCGGTTAAAGTGAAAAAGAAAATCGTCTTTGTGCAAGATGATGCTGGTGATATGCCAATAATGCGTAAAAAGCCAAGTAAGCTGGTTGAAGATGCTGATTTTGATGAAGTCGATTAACTAAATTCAAAATCTAATACAGAATTGAAATAAAAACCACATTTAACGAATGTTAGATGTGGTTTTTTAGTTATTAACTTAAAATTATTTTATGTTCTTTAAAGAGTATTTCTATAAATAACACCATTTTTCATCACAATATTGATCGTTGCCACTTCTTTATAAACAGGGTCTGCATCAAACCAGGATGTAGAGGCACCTAATACACTCATATCTTCTAACGGATTGCCATCAACAAGTAATAAATCAGCAGCTGCACCTACTTCTACTACTCCTAATTTACCCGCTGCAGCATAAGGATTACGAGGGCCCGACATGGCAAGCATTTCACCGCCAACGGACGTTAGTTGTTTTAACACTTCAAAGTTACTGCCAAAGGCTTGTGTTCTCCACCAAAGCTCATATCGACGAGCACGTTCGGCATCCATATGTACACCAACGTAATCTGAAGCAAACACCACCTTCACTTTATTTTTAATTAAACGCTCACCAAAATCACCATACTTTTCCTGTAATACCGCGACCATAGGCAACTTGTCTTTTGGCATTAATGGGTTTTTCGCCAAATCTGGCGATAAGCCCCACATTTGTGGCACAACAAAACCGCCTGCTTTGGCAATATCTTGCATACTTTTATCACTCATGAAAAAGCCATGTTCAAAGGTTTTAACACCACAAGATAATAAACGTTCAATGGCCCTGTCATTAAATACATGAGCCGCAACATAGGTACCCCAATCTTTGGTTGTTTCAACAATTGCACAAGTTTCTTCTACCGAAAATTGCACAGTATCAATAGGGTCAAACCGTGATGAACCACCGCCACCGGCCATAATTTTGATTTGTGTCGCACCATTTCGTAAGTTAGTGCGAGTCGCTTTTAACACTGCCGGTACGCCATCGGCCACTGAGCCAATTCCCATGCGGGCAAAGTTTGAAATATCACCTTCTGTCGACGGTCCCCAGCCACCGTCATTACGATCACGAAAATCACCATGACCCGAAGTTTGCGAGATGAACGCGCCTGATGGGAATATACGTGGGCCAATAACATGGCCATCGTTAATATTACGCATTAAACCAAAGGCTGGGCCACCCATATCTCGAACCGAGGTAAAACCATCCATCAACGCGCGCTTTGATACTAAAGTTACTCGATAAGCAAGATCGGTTAAGTCCATATTCTTTTCAACAGAGTCAAAATGGGCATTAATCATCACGTGGGCATGGCCATCAATTAAACCAGGCATTAGGGTTTTGCCTTTACCTTCTATAACCGTTGCGCCGTCGGTACTGATGCTATCTTTGGTAATTTTAGTAACCTTGTTACCTTCCACTAAAACATTTAAGCCTTTGTATAGTTTATTTTCACTACCGTTAAACACATTAACATTGGTAAACAGTGTATTAGACGGGGCTGGTAACAAACTTGGCTCAGCAGCACCGCCGCCACCTCCTGCAGCAATAGCGCTAGTCATACCGGTAGCGCTTAATAAGGCGATTGCAGTCATTTTAAATTTGATCATCTGTTTTTTCATAATAAAGCTCTTCCTGATTACTTCAAATGGAATCGTTGGATTTAAAATAAATTCCAAACTAACTGATTTAATTAACTTTTGGTTATGTGTTAAATCTGGAGTAATTGTAGTGCAGTTTTGAATTTTCACATTCAAAATGTCATTCGAAAATAAGAGCTTGAGGGGACTTTGAGTGCTTTCCCATGTTAATCAGCTTATTGATGAAGATTAAATTCAAACAAAAGCACGCTCAAAAAAAAGAGCTCTATGAGCTCTTTTTAATGTTTACGGTGTAATGCTTGTTCATGGAATAACCGTTCTGATTTCCATGAACTGTGTTAATCCTTTTAAGGGTGTGCGTCTGCGATTAGTTCAGACTCCGATACCTGGTATTTGTTATGCTTGTTTGCTTTTAACACCCCTTTTCTATGTTGTAGGGCAGCTTCCATTTTTTTCACTGAGTTACCAATGGCAACATACATATCATCATCAGAAGCAGAAACTGCAACTTTTTGATTTTCGTAGTTGGTAACAACTTCAATTTTATGGGCGTTTTTGTCGACCGTAAGTATTGCTTCGAGGGACATTAGACTTGGGAAATGATTTGCGATTTTTACATATTTGCTATTAATAACATCAATAATTGCATCGGTAATTTCTACGTGGTGGCCAGAAATATTTATTTTCATATATGTCTCCAAAATTTTTATTAACAAAGGATACTTAAACTGCACCCTTAATATAAGCATGGGGCTAACTTAGTACTCTTACAAGCGCAATTTAAAAAATAATTGATATAAAACAACCTTAATATTTTTTATTCTTTATTTTCAATATGTTACTTGCACTCATAAGTGATTAGCATTTGTTCAAAACTTAAACTAATAATTTTCTTAAGTATATTTACATCGATATCGGCAAGCTTATTTAGGTAAAGACAAGATTTACCGGTTTTATGTTTGCCCAGTTGAGCAAGTAATTCGGTATATTGTTTAAAGCCTTGCATGATATAGATTGCAATATTTTGTTTTCTCGGTGAAAACCCTGTTATCGCTGCATCTCCCTCCCTTCCTGATTCGTACTGGTAATGATATTGACCGAAACCAACGATTGAAGTTCCCCACATCACTGGTTTTTTATTGGTGATGTCGCTAAATATTTGCAGTAACTGTTCACTGTCTACGCGTTTTTGTTGCGGTTCAATGTCGCGGATAAAGGCTTGCACATCAAGTTTAGTGGCTTGAGTTTTATTTTCGCTCATCAATCAATATATCCTGTTTATTTTTATTTTGAACTCAATGTGAGTTAATGTCGAATTCTGCGCTGGCATGTTTTTCTGCACCAGGACCAAGAGGTTGGCCATAACTGAACTCAACGAAATTGCCATCTGGGTCTTTAATGCCACAATAATAGCCAACCGGGTAGGACTCTTGTTTGCAGGGCCAGGCGAGAATGTTTTCGGATTGCGCTTTGGCGGCAATATCGTCGACATCTTGTTTGCTTTGTAAGGCAAAACCCAGGTGAGAAAAATCGTTGTCTTGTTGGTTTCTGGCTGGACCGCCGGGCAAAATAACGATGATGAAGTCTTGTTCTTTACCGCTTTCAGCGAGCCAGACAATGCGTTTGCCGTCAGATCCTTGTGGTCGCCGGTCACGAATTAATTTCAGCCCGGCATAACGTTGGTAAAAATCAAGGCACGCTTCTAAATCTTGCACGTGTAAGGCGATATGGGTCAACGATACGGACATAAACAAACCGCAATTTTCTGATAATGTTTAAAGTATAGGTCAAATGTTGAGGTGGAGGTTTTAGTGACGAGATATTCGCAACGAGGTTAGCTAGCTAGGTGATTATTTTAGAGTTGAAAGGTAGGAGTTGAAAGTTGAAAGTTTTTTATTGAAAATAAAAAGTTAAAGCAAACCGAAATATTAAAGGGGACAGCGATATTTAATTTTTGGAATTAAATTTCGCTGTCCCCTTTTTCATAGCTAAGATCTTAGCGATTAAGCTTGGCTTCTTAAGTACTCTTCGTAAGTACCGGAAAAGTCAATGTAGCCATCTTTGGTTAACTCAATAATGCGGGTGGCAAGTGTAGATACAAATTCACGGTCATGCGATACAAAGACTAAAGTCCCTTCGTATTTTTCCAGCGCCATGTTTAGTGCTTCAATCGATTCCATATCCATGTGGTTGGTTGGTTCATCCATCACTAAAACATTTGGCGTTTGCATCATCATTTTACCAAACAACATGCGGCCTTGCTCACCACCAGATAATACTTTCACGGATTTATCAATATCGTCGGCTGAGAACAGTAGTCGGCCTAAGTAACCACGAATCGTTTGTTCGTCATCACTAGGGCGACGCCATTGGCTCATCCAGTCAAATAAATTCAAATCGTTGGCAAAGTCATCACCATGATCTTGAGAGTAGTAAGCAATTTGGGCATTTTCAGACCATTTAATGGAACCGGTATCCGGGCGGTAATCGGCATCGCCCATTAAACTGCGTAAAAATGTAGTTTTACCAATGCCGTTGGCACCGATGACGGCAATTTTTTCGCCAACTTCAGCCATAAGATTAAAGTCTTTTAGAACGTGATTGTCGTCAAAGCTTTTATTCATGTTTTCGATAACTAGCGAGTTACGAAACAGCTTTTTCTCTTGGTCAAAGCGAATAAATGGTGTTACCCGGCTCGATACTTTTACTTCATCAAGTTTAATTTTATCTAATTGCTTAGCACGTGATGAAGCTTGTTTTGCCTTCGACGCGTTGGCCGAGAAACGACGAACAAAATCTTGTAATTCAGCCATTTGCACTTTTTTCTTGTCGTTACCAGCCATTAATGTGGCACGAGCTTGAGTCGCTGCAAGCATATATTGGTCGTAGTTGCCTGGGTAAATACGTAACTCACCAAAATCTAAATCAGCCATATGGGTACATACACTGTTTAAAAAATGTCTGTCATGCGAAATGATGATCATGGTGGAATTACGTTCATTGAGAATGTCTTCCAACCATTGAATGGTGTGAATGTCGAGGTTGTTGGTAGGCTCATCTAACAATAAGATATCAGGGTTAGAAAATAGTGCTTGAGCAAGCAACACACGAAGTTTCCAACCTGGCGCTACGTCGCTCATTGGGCCAAAGTGCTGATTTACCCCAATACCTAGGCCTAACAGTAACTCACCGGCACGACTTTCTGCGGTATAACCATCCATTTCGGCAAATTCAACTTCTAAGTCGGCCACTTTCATGCCGTCTTCTTCGCTCATTTCGGCCAAAGAATAAATACGATCACGTTCTTCTTTTATCGCCCATAATTCGTTATGGCCCATAATTACCGTATCGACTACGGAATATTCTTCATAAGCAAATTGATCTTGGCGTAACTTACCAACACGTTGGTTAACATCCACCGATACCGTGCCACCACTTTGTTCTAAGTCGCCACCCAGTATTTTCATGAAGGTTGATTTACCACAACCGTTAGCACCAATTAAACCAAAGCGGTTACCACCACCAAATTTAACGGAGATGTTTTCAAATAAAGGTTTAACACCAAACTGCATGGTGATATTAGCTGTAGATATCAATGGATTTTCCTAAGGTATAAATTTTGTGCGCATTATACGCGAGAATAAGGGCTAGAAGTAATTTTTTTTGTTGGCATTGTTACTAAAAGACTATAACAACTACAAAGGGCTCATTACTGAGTAATGAGCCCTAGTGCTCACAATATTATTACGTTAATTAGCTTAACGAGTTGGTTTCTTTTTCGGCTTTTTAAATTGGTCGTTACTAAAACGGGTTAAGCCTTTTTGTGCGGGTTTTTTACCGTAAGAATTACCCTTGTTTCGGTGTTGCCCTGGCGATGTTTTATTACCCGACGAATTGTTTTTACCCTGACGATAGCCCAAGGTTTTTTCGCCGCGGGTTTCATTGGGCACTAAACACTCAGGGCCACTGCCAATGAGCTTACGCGCTAAGCCCATTTTGGTTAAGGCTTCGCGGATTATTGGCCAATTTACTGGATCGTGATAACGCAATATTGCTTTATGCAGTCGGCGCTGAATGGTGCCTTTAGGTACCGGAATAGGCGAGCTGTCTTTTCTGATCTTGTTCAACGAATCCACTTCGGTGTGATAGATAGTGGTGGCATTGGCTAACGGCGACGGGTAGAAATTTTGTACCTGATCGAGCTTAAAGTTGTTCTTTTTTAGCCACAACGCCAGATTTACCATGTCTTTATTGGTAGTGCCCGGGTGTGCCGAGATAAAATACGGGATCAAAAATTGCTTTTTTCCGGCAAGTTTCGAGTAATGATCAAACATCTCTTTAAACTTGTGATATGAGCCCATCCCTGGTTTCATCATTTTCGCCAAAGGACCGTCTTCGGTATGCTCGGGGGCAATTTTTAAGTAGCCGCCAACATGATGAGACGCAAGCTCTTTTACGTATTCAGGATCGCGTATCGCCAAATCGTAACGCACGCCAGAAGCAATTAATATTTTCTTAATGCCTTTTACTTTGCGGGCACGACGATACAGTTCAATGGTAGGTGTGTGGTCAGTATCCATATGGCCACAAATATCTGGCCATACACACGATGGCCGTCGGCAAGTCGCTTCCGCTTTCGGGCTTTTACAACGCAGTTGATACATGTTGGCGGTAGGACCACCCAAATCTGAGATCACCCCGGTAAAACCTGGCACCTTGTCACGAATATCTTCAATTTCATCAATGATAGATTGCTGTGAACGCGATTGAATAATACGACCTTCATGCTCGGTTATCGAACAAAAAGAACAACCGCCAAAACAACCACGCATGATGTTGATTGAGGTTTTGATCATGTCATAAGCGGGTATTTTGGCATCACCATAACTCGGATGCGGTACCCGTGCATAGGGCAGGGCAAACACCCCATCCATTTCTTGCTCACTTAGTGGGTACGCTGGTGGGTTTAACCAAATAATTCTATCGCCATGGCTTTGCACTAGCGCACGGGCACTGGCAGGATTCACTTCTTGATGGAAAATGCGAGAGGCGTGCGCATAGAGCATTTTATTCTTGCTTACTTGCTCATACGACGGCAATTTAACGTAAGTTTTTTCCCACGGTTTGAATTTTTCATCCCAGGTTTTATTCTGATAATCGGCTATCTGAATAGGCACGGCCTCGATCGTGACATCGACTTCGGTGGCGCCGCTGTCATTGCTAGAGTCACTACTATCGCCTTTATCACAATTGCTTGGCGTCATGTCTTGATAGGGGCTGGCAATAGGTTCTATTTTACCAATTTTATCAATAGTGCGAGAATCTACGCCACGCCAACCAGGTAAAGGCGTTTTACTTAAAAATGCGGTACCGCGAATGTCGGTCATGCTTTTCACGTCTTCGCCACGGGAAATACGATGAGCAACTTCCACTAACGGACGCTCAGCATTGCCGTAAACCAGAATGTCGGCTTTGGCATCAAATAATACACTGCGGCGTACTTTATCAGACCAATAATCGTAATGAGAAATACGACGTAAACTCGCTTCGATGCCACCAATGACAACCGGTACGTCTTTATATGCTTCTTTACAACGCTGCGAATATACCAATACGGCACGATCTGGGCGCTTACCACCTTCATTATTGGGTGTATAGGCATCGTCATGACGCATACGACGTTCGGCGGTATAGCGGTTAATCATTGAATCCATGTTACCCGCGGTTACGCCAAAAAACAGATTTGGCTTGCCCAATGTCATGAAGGCATCCTTTGCATGCCAGTCGGGTTGTGAGATCATGCCAACGCGAAAGCCTTGCGATTCCAGCATGCGGCCAATAATCGCCATGCCAAACGATGGGTGATCGACATAGGCATCACCGGTTACCAAAATAATGTCGCAGCTATCCCAACCCAGGTCATCCATTTCTTTTCGTGACATAGGGAAAAATGGTGCTGTGCCGTAGCATTCAGCCCAGTATTTAGGATATTCAAACAACTCGGTTTTTGGCAATGGGATCATAAAATAGCGTTACCTTTGTCTTGTACAACATGAGGTACTGTCTTGTACAACATGGGGTGCTGGAAAAATATCGGCGGATTATAGCAGACTTCGAGAATATATGTGGTTAAAAATTGTACAGTGTTTACAGATTATTACAAAAAATTAAATATATTGTATTCATTTCGTTTGCATTATTCACCGAGTATTTGCTTAAATGTGCTATCAGAATTTTAAGAGATATATAAAAACGATGAAATATCCTTTAGTTGCTGCTTCTGTCAGCGTATTTTTAACCGCTTGTGCTGCGAATAATGTGGCACCAAGTGATGACAACAGCCAAGCCAGTATTACTCCATTAACGGCTCCGGTACCAGGCGAAGCGGTACCAGCGCCAAATGTTTCGACCGAAATTACCTTAGAAAAAGTGATGTCTGATCCCGATTGGATCGCACGTTCACCAGAGTCCTGGTATTGGGGTGATGACAACCAAACGGTATTTTATCAGCAAAAGCGTTTAGGCAACCCAATTAAAGATTTATACAAAAAATCACTAACGGTTGAAGGCAATGGTGCCAAAGTTGCGTACCAGGATATGCACCTTGCTATCGATAGTGATGCAATGTTAAGCAGCGACGGCAAAAGCGAGTTATACACCTTTCAAGGCAATGTATTTTTAAAAGAGCTTGCCAGCCAAAACGTGCAACAGCTTACGTATACTTCGGCTACAGAAAGCCAGGCGATGTTTTTAAGCGATGGCCGCATTGCTTATCGCGTGGGGAATATCTTTTATGCGCACGATGTAAGTAACAACCAGGTGCGTGAATTAGCCAACCTGCAAATGATAAACACCCCAGGTGGTAAGTCGACAGAAAAAAGCTACATTGCCAAAGAGCAACACAAACTAATTAAGTACGTAGCCTTACAAGAGCGTAACGCAGCTTTGAAAGCTGACGAAGATAGCACTTTACGCAGTGAAAACCATACCATTGCCACCTCAATATTTTATTTTGGTGACTCTAAAATGGTGAGTCAGGCGCAATTATCACCCAATGGTGAGATGCTAGTCGTCAGTGTTGCCAACAACCAAAGTTGGAGCAATGACGGCGATATCATGCCTAATTACATCACCAGCGATGCCACCATAGCCGCTGAAAAAGTTCGTCGTCGTGTTTCTGATAACCGTAAATACGCTGAACAAGTGTACTTGTTAGATTTAGTAAACGATGCGCAATATCTATTAGGCTATGATTCATTACCAGGTTTTGATGAGGATGTATTGGCGAAGGTGAAAGCGGAAAATTATCAGCGTGAAGGTAAAGAGTACAAGTCAGAGAACAAAGCTCGAAACATTCATACCATGTACAACGGTATTCAATGGCACCAAAACTCAAACCAGGTTGCAATAATGATGGAAGCCTGGGATAACAAAGACCGCTGGATTGCCACCATCGATTTTGAGGAGAAGAAACTTGTCAGCCAACATCGCTTACACGACGATGCCTGGATAAACTGGGATTTCAACACTTATGGCTGGTTTGATCAAAGTGAAACGCTTTATTATCTATCGGAACAATCTGGTTACGGTCATTTATACGTACAACCGTTAAATGGTAAAGCGAGAGCGCTGACCTCAGGCAATTATGAAGTTCGTGATTTGACCAAAACCAAAGACGAAGACAGCTTTTATTTTCAAGCCAATAAAAAGCACCCGGGTATTTATGAAATTTACAACGTAAATGTCGACAGTGCCGTCATTACGGCGATAACCGATTTAGGCGGCAATAATTCTTACCAATTATCCCCTGATGAGTCAAAGTTACTGATTGAACATTCAACCACTACCATGCCTCCTGAGCTTTATGTGCAAGATGTGAATGTGGATGCTACGGCGGTGCGTTTAACGCATACGGTTAGCGAAGAATTTTTAACTATGCCGTGGACCGCGCCAACGATCGTGGAAGTGCCATCGTCTAATACCAAGGCCGGTATTTTTTCAAGAGTATATACGCCAGAGCCAGCAACGCCTGGCGGCGGTGATACAGTGAAGGGCAAAGCGGTAATGTTTGTCCACGGCGCCGGGTACTTGCAAAACTCCCATTTGGGTTGGTCCGTGTACTTTAGAGAGTTTATGTTCCACTCTATGTTGGTACAAAAAGGCCATACCGTAATTGATATGGATTACCGTGCATCAAAAGGCTATGGCCGTGACTGGCGCACTGCAATTTATCGTCACATGGGTAAACCAGAAGTAGAAGATATGGTGGATGGTGTTAACTGGTTAGTTGACAATGCCAACGTAGATAAAGACCGTGTTGGTGTTTATGGTGGCTCTTACGGCGGCTTCTTAACGCTTATGGGATTATTTACCGAACCAGAAGTATTCCAGGCCGGCTCAGCCTTGCGTTTAGTATCGGACTGGACCTCATATAACCACGGTTATACCTCGAATATTTTGAACACACCAGAAGATGACAAAATTGCCTTTGAGCGTAGCTCGCCAATCTATTTTGCCGAAGGGTTAAATAAGCCACTGTTAATTAACGCCCCTATGGTAGATAACAATGTATTCTTTCAGGACAGCGTACGATTAGTGCAACGCTTAATTGAATTGGAAAAAACGGATTTTGAAACGGCCATCTTCCCGGTAGAGCCGCACGGTTTTGTGCAACCAAGCAGTTGGTTAAACGAATACCGTAAAATCTTTAAGTTGTTTGAAACACACTTATAAAGTTATCAACAAAAGATTAAAACTAATCAGGGGCGTTAAGCCCCTGATTTATTCCATTTTACTAAGTTTTATTAAAACTCTACTTTGACCCCGAATTTGTAGATCCGGCCTAATACATCATAGGTGCTTGGGAAGGTATTACCATTGTTAAAAGTGGTATCACCTGCCTCGCCACCGACCACTGGTGGATCTTCTTCAAATACGTTGTCCACGCCTAACGTAAATTTGAGATTGTCACCGTAGTGATAGCTGGCAACCAGGTCGACATAATCGACACTGTCCATGGTTCTAAAGGCAGCAAATGTGGTGTCATATACGGTATCGTCGATATCAACACTGTCGAGGTGACGCCATAACGCCGATACCGTCAGGTCATTCCAAATCCAGGTGGTGCGCTGGGTCCAGTTTAATTCCGGGGCCGGATCACATTGGGTACCAAAGGTGCCCAAACAATCAATTACCGGAGCTAAGTCTGAGGCTTTCGATTCCTGAGTCAGGTACTTGTTGACGATAGCGGAAAATTGCAGCTCGCCCCAATCGTTTAAATCAAAGGCAAAATTCACGGCAATTTCAACACCTTCCACCCGTTGATAACTTAAATTAGTGGTAAACTGATCGATACCAGAGCCTGAAACGGTCAAGTCGCCACCTACGCGGTTGATTTTTGCACACTCACTGGCAACACCAGCAATGTAACAAGCGTCCAGTATTTGTTGCACAGTGAATTCGCCAATGACATCTTCAATATCGATATCATAGTAATCGACCGAGATAGACCAATCATTAAGCCAATCTGAGGTCCATACCACGCCAAAAGTAAAGGTATCGGCTTCTTCTGCGCCTGGCAGGTTATCCGGATCACTGCCTTCAATAGTATTAGCCTGTCCGGAAATGAAATTTTGCACTTGGCCCACTTGCGCTTCCGTCATTCCGGTGGAAATACAAAGGTCGCGTAACGTTTGATCGATATTACCAGCATTGGCAACCGAGCAGGGATCCGTTCCCGCATTATCCAGGCCGGTTACCACCGGCGATGCGATCTCGCCAACGTTAGGAGCTCGGGTTGCAGATTGTTGCATGACCCGAATCAGGATATCCTCAATTGGGCGCCAGGTTACGCCTAACTTCCAGGTATCTACCGAGCCGACGGAATCATAATCGGCTGCCCGATAACCAAACTCGACGTCAAGCGATTCGGCCATAAATTGACCGTTTAATACCGGCATGATCCCTTCGAAAAAGAACTCATCGGCTTTATAGCCGCCGCTGATCGGCAACAGGTTACCGCCGGCGCCGCCTTGACAACTTGCAGGCGCTAACTTCAGACATTCATCCGGGGTTAACGATCCCTGTTCTTTGCGATGCTCATAACCAATACTCAATGACAGTGGTTCGCTTGCCCATGGGGTTTCAATAAAATCAACCGGACCATTAATAATCACCTGCATGACTTCTTGATCATAATTTTGTGTTTGTAGTGCGACAGCCCTGGCATAGCCTGCCATTTCAGGGGTGATGGTGCCAAAACCGCCAAACAGGTCGATTGGCACACAGGTCGCGTCGCCATTGGCACAGGTTACCCCATCGGTACTGTCGAGGGCATTTTGAATATTGGTTAAATTGGTATAGCCGTCGCGAACGGTTACCCGATTCGCTTCGCCATACATATATGAAACATCAAATTCCCAATCTTCGTATAATACCCCTTGAACGCCAGCTAACAACTGGAACTGATCATTGTCGAAGCGCTCGGTTCGAGCACCCAACTCTAGCGTGCGTCGGCGCAATTGAACATTCAGATAATCATCCAAATCGACGGTACCATTGCCATTAATGTCTTGCCAGTTCGCTCCCACTCCTTCGGTGGTTAGCAAGTCATTGGCTAAGGCAGTGTTACCGGCGTCAATCATAAACTGCCGTGCCTGATCGCCAATAAACGGGTTGGCCAAAGGTAAATCAAATGCTTCTCCAAATGTTCCTGAAGGCGCAACCTGTGCATCTACGGTGATATTGGTAAAAGTGGATGATGTGTATACTTTAATATCATCATTAATATAGTAATGGGCAAGCGCGGTGGCACTATAGCGCTCTTGCGGAGTCTGGTAATAATTGAACGGGTTAAAATTAAACTGACTACACTCAGTGCCTAAGGTTCTGTCATTACGAAATTGTCCGGCAGCAGCAGCACCGCCACCGACAATGGCAAAACGAGTCGGCATCGATGTGGTTGAGCCACCGGCTTGGACAACATTAGGGCCACGACAATTTTCGTCGGCCGGTTCTAAGGGGGGGTCACCCGCTAAAAATTGTTCATAACCCGCCCCGCTTGCCGTCTCTATGCCAAGCAAGCCCAGCGGTCGGTCTCCCAAAAATACCGGTTTTCTTTCCATCCAGCTTAACGACACCGCCACATTGCCGCGATCATCATCCAGGCTTGAGCCTAAGGTTAACGACAGATTATCTTTGTCGCCATCGCTGTCTGCAGTTTGCGAGTGCGTATATTCCAGCGCCACTCCCTGAAAATCTTCCTTCATAATAAAGTTCACCGCGCCTGCGATGGCGTCAGAGCCATATACGGCAGAAGCACCACCGGTGACCACATCGATGCGATCAATTAGCGCAGTAGGTACGATTGCGGTATCTACCTCACCATCAAAGTTAAATGGCACCATGCGGCGGCCATTCATTAATACTAAAGTCCTTTCTGGCCCCAAGCCGCGTAAATCAACGGTAGCAGCACCGGCAGAGCCGTTATTGACATTTGAGCCATCGCCAGGTGCGGTACTTGGCAAATATCGCAGTATCTTCTCAACCTCGGGTTCTTGCAAGTAAGCTATTTCTTCAGCATCCATTGAAAAGATTGGGCTGGTAGATATGGCCCCAGGTCGACGGATACGGCTACCGGTTACGGCAATTCGCTCAATCTCTTGATCTTCGTCTGCGGCAGGTTGCTCTTCTGCGGAGTGAACCGCGGTGTGCATTGAAAAAAATGGTACAACAGAAACCATCAGAGCGAGTCTAACCGACCTCGCTAATGTATTTATAGTAGACATAATATTTTCCCTGTTTTGTATATCGTTATGTTTCATATCGATATTCAGTATTTAACTTAGTCTAATATTCAATAAAATCAAATTTAGAGTGTTTTTTTCTTGCAAAAGTAGCTAAAAAGTGTATTAGAAAAGATCTTTTTAGCTATCAAACAGTGATCATTATTTTATGTCGCTTGCTATCAAGACAAACTACACATTTAAGCCATGATCTTTTATAATGGCTTCCTTAATGATTGATTAACCAAACTAGAGTTCTAGATAGATGTTAGAAACAACCTTAGCTGTCGATTTTGATTATACGTTCCCTGCGAAACCTGCACCGCTTAACGATACAGAAAAAGCCGACTTTAAAGCAAAAATCAAACAGCTGCTAATTGAAAAGAATGCGGTACTCGTTGCCCATTATTATACCGACCCGGAAATACAGGCGCTTGCCGAAGAAACAGGTGGCTGTGTCGCCGACTCTCTGGAAATGGCGCGCTTTGGTAATCAGCATTCAGCGCAAACTTTGGTGGTTGCTGGCGTTAAATTTATGGGTGAAACCGCGAAAGTGTTAACCCCGGAAAAAACCGTAGTGATGCCAACGCTTGAAGCCACCTGTTCATTAGACTTAGGTTGCCCGATAGAAGAATTCAATAAATTTTGTGACCAACACCCTGAACGTACTGTTGTGGTCTATGCCAATACATCGACTGAAGTGAAAGCACGCGCCGATTGGATTGTCACCTCAAGCTGTGCCTTAGAAATTATTGATCACCTAGACGAGCAGGGCGAAACCATTCTTTGGGGCCCAGACAAACACCTGGGTGCTTACATTAAAAAGCAAACCGATGCCGACATGATCATGTGGGATGGTGCTTGTATCGTTCATGACGAGTTTAAAACCAAAGCCTTAAGTGACATGAAAGCATTGCACCCTGATGCAGCGGTTCTTGTTCACCCGGAATCACCACTTGCCGTGGTCGATTTAGCCGATGTAGTAGGCTCAACCAGCCAGTTGATAAAAGCGGCGCAAGAGCTTCCTAACCAAAAATTTATTGTGGCAACCGACCGTGGTATTTTCTACAAAATGCAGCAACTTTGTCCAGAGAAAGAATTTTGGGAAGCACCAACCGCAGGTGAAGGCGCAACTTGCAGAAGTTGTGCCCATTGCCCATGGATGGCAATGAATGGCTTAAAAGCCATCCACGATTCATTAATCGACCCAACCGGTCGTGAAATATTCGTCGACATGGACATTCGTGAAGGTGCCTTAAAATCACTCAATCGCATGCTAGATTTCGCTGCCAGCCTGAAAAAATAATCCCCAATTTATACGAATAATCATCATATTGATGATAAAAAGTACAAATAGTAAAACAAACAACTATTTGTGCTTGCGTATGGAGGAAATATTTCCTAACATACGCGCTGCTTAGCAACTAGCAACTAGCAACTAGCAACTAGCAACTAGCAACTAGCAACTAGCAACAGATTTAGGTGAACCTTGTTATATGAGGGAGTGGCTGTTCAGCCAAAACAGCAAATGTGAAAAGAACACATATATTAAATCTTCTACAATCAGAATTTAGGTGACGTGTCCGAGTGGCTGCCAAGGGGTATTAACACGCCTGGCGTGCTCAGCCCACCACCATAAGTGAAAAGATACACTTTAATATATCTTCTACAAATCGAATTAGGTGACGTGTCCGAGTGGCTGAAGGAGCACGCCTGGAAAGTGTGTAAAGGGTAACCTTTCGAGAGTTCGAATCTCTCCGTCACCGCCATTTTTCACATCCCTGTGATGTCGGATTATATGACATCCATGTCAAAAACCGCCATTTTTCACATCCCTGTGATGTCGGATATATATGAAATCCATTTCAAAAACCGCCATAAAATAGAGTCCCGACAATGTCGGGGCTTTTTTATGCGGTAAGGAAAGATGAGATCTCTGAGAGTTAAATAATATGTCAGGATGTAGTGACTTAAATAATTTAGCCGCCGGATTGGAGGCAGTAGCCATAAAAGGCAAAACACATCGTAAGTTATTTGATTCGAGCGAATGACCACAGCACCTAAGCTCTTTTACTCAGTTCCTTTAGACTATGTACTACTTTCACGTGTCAGGACTCCCCAAATAAACCCTTATTGAATGATTTTTGAAGCTGTCATTATCAGCAGACCTGATAACGATTCGAACGAGCAGGCCTGCAATGTTATTGTCCTAAAGCAAATGAAATCTTGGCGTTAAACTATTGTGTTGAAAGTGGGCAATTTCAACTATACTGTTCATTTAGTGAACAGCACTGTTTCTTTTGTCGGGGGCACGAAGAGGAATTGATGATGTCAAACCGTAGAGATTTCCTTAAGCAAGGGACCGTAGTTGGTGGTGTAGTTACCTTAAGTTCCCTGTCGTATTACCGCGGAAAACTGTCACTGCTAGGTGGCAAAGCACATGCCAAAGATGCAGAGCAGCCGCCATCGCCGATACCGGAAGGATGGAAACCATTTATCCAAGAATTGCAAGCCCCCCTCCGATTGGAACCAGTCCCTCTTGAACCGCCCCCAGGAACTGGGAATACTTTGCCCGAGGATGGCATTGGTGCTCAGGTCGGCTCTGACAAAGTCTATCACGGCATTGCCCAGGAATTTTTTGATAAGCGGTTTAATCTGAGCGATGAAAACGTACCTGAGCCGTATAAACAAGAGTTGACCACCTACGAGCTCACCATGGAAGAGAGACCGGCGCCAATGTTTGGCAGAGAATTTCCAATGGTGCCAAAGGTTGGCTACGTTGGCTCTAGCGTTGGCGTTGTTGGCGGGGTAGAAGTAGAAGGAAGGTTTCCCAATTCTACCATCATTGCCCGCTTCAAAGAGCCGATAGTCGTGCGCGTTACCAACAAGTTAAAAGTAGAAACCTCAGTCCATCTCCATGGTGGTCATAACCCGGCGCACTCGGACGGTTTTCCCGATTTTTTTGTGTTGGAAGATAAAACCCGGGATTATTTCTATCCCAATTTCGTCCCGCGCCAGGACGGTGACTTGAACCGCTACGATAATTTCGATCTCAGTGAAGTCCCGTCAACAATGTGGTATCACGATCATGGCATGGACGCCACCGGTTTTAACGCAGCAAGAGGGTTAGCGGGTTTTTATCTGGTAACCGATGAGATCGAGCGAGAGCTGATGAACCCCGACCGAATGGGCGGTCAGATATTGCCCAACCTGGAGACAGACTATGGCATGTTTGACATCCCGTTGGCGCTGGTAGATCAGCGACTTAAACTGGATAAACCGGATAACACCTTGTTTTATGATTTTCTCGACCATAATGGCCGCCTGGGTGATCTTTTTACCGTCAATGGTTTCGTCCAACCGGTACTCAAGGTAAAACGACGCAAGTATCGATTCCGCATACTCAATGCTTCCAATGCCCGCTGGTATACCATCCGCCTCAGTAACCGGCAACCCTTTTTACTGGTAGCTACTGATAGCTGGCTGTTGCCAGAAGTTCAACGCCACCGAAAACTGACCCTCGCGAACGCCAATCGTCGCGATATCATCGTTGATTTCACTGATGCACCGGATGAATTGTATCTGGAAAATATCATGGAGCAGGAGGATGGCCGTGGCCCGAAAAGAATCAACCCCAAGGCAAAAGTCAGACTGCTGAAATTCCTCGTCGAGGGCAATCCAGTCGAGGATAAACTGGTGATCACTAAGGGCACAAAACTGCGACCGCATGTGCCGCTAAACCCAGAGGAAGTCAAGATCACCCGAACATTCGAATTTACCCGGCGTAACGGCGCCTGGCCAATCAATGACAAATGGTTCAGTCCGCGCCGCGCCGATGCAGTGCCGGCACTGGAACAAACCGAACGCTGGATCTTAAAAAACAAAAGCGGCGGCTGGAGTCACCCCATTCATATACATTTAGCCGCTTCGCAGGTGCAAAAGGTTAATGGCCGTAAACCGCCACGCGATATCCGCTTTAATTCCGATACGATGGCCCTTGGCGGTGGCGATGAGTTTGAAATCCTAATCCGCTTTTCAACCTTTACCGGTCCGTTTGTGTTCCACTGTCATAACTTAGAGCACGAAGATATGAGGATGATGGCCGTCTTCGATCCGCGCCCCGTTGGCGATGAAAGCCCGTTAAATGGGTTCGAACCGGTCGATTTATTCATTTCTGGAATAGACGATGAACCCGAATTGTTCGAAGACTTGGATCTTTCCCCGATTGAAAATGAGGGGGTGGGTTTTCCACTCGGTGATTTTGACGCCAGCGGTGGAGGCGTAGCGCCCAGTCCCGGCGAAGAAATAGAGGATGATGAATCAGGCGACGACAGCCGCAATAAACACATGCCGCGGGGAGGATAACAACCATGACTATTGTAGATAACGAACGGCGCAAGTTCCTTGGCCTTGCCAACGACACAAAAAAAACAGCGAAACTGTCCGACCGATTTGCCAACCACCCGCTGCGCACTCAGCTGGGACAGGATGTCAATTTTTATACTGATTTGGTTAAAAATAGGATCACCATCGTGAATTTCTTTTATACCCATTGCGAGGGTATTTGCCTGCCAACGACGGCGAACTTACTGCAGGTACACAAGCGGTTAGGGGCAAGGGTCGGCAAGGAAATTCTGTTTTTGTCGATGACTCTGGAGCCGGAGCGGGACACGCCGGCCAAATTGCATCAGTATGCCAGTATGTTCGGTAATCCCCACGGCTGGCTGTTTCTGACCGGCAAGTATGAGCATTTGGAGGAACTGCGTTATCAGTTAGGGGCTTATGATCTGGATCCGAACATCGACGCCGACAAAGAACAGCACACTGGTCTGGTCACCTTTGGCAACGATCAGAGTAACCGCTGGGCAGCATTACCGGCATTGATGGACGCCGATGGTTTAGCACGTTCTATCCGCCGGATCACTCGCTAAAAGCGGCGTAACGTAAAAGGATGTAGAGAATGCACACTTAAAGAAATATCACCCAGCGAGTGGGGACAGACAATTACATCTCAGCATCATTATTTTCCTCTAGGGATGACGGCTTTTATTTATCTCCGCTTTGTTCACTTTATAATGCATATCATTTTGTTAACATTGAATTTTTTCAAGCGAAAAAATAAAATTCTGCAATACTTTGGTTAATGGCAAGCTGGTGATCAGGTTGTAATTAACCTGAGCCGAAGACTCATTTTTAGCCCAAATAGGATTGAAATAATAAATGGCGGTTGCAAACACAATGAATCCCTATACCGGGAGTTAATTAGATTTTATCGGCAGATATTTTATCTACAGATATTAGTGCCAAACAAGACGGTATCGCTCAAACACTCGAGTATAGCCTTCTCTATTGGCGACCATTTTGAGCAGGCTTATCGCAATATGGATTTTTTTGTCTTACCCGGCCAAAGGCAATTAACTTTCGCCTGAAACTGTAATACCAATATATAGGAACGCTATGATGGAAAAAGCCTATGCAGATAAAATCAACCAACTAAAAGCCGAAGCAGTCACTTGGGTTAAACTGGCCTTCACTGATATCGATGGCGTGCACCGTGGCAAATATGTCAATATCGAGAAATTCATTTCGATACTTAAGAAAGGGGCGGGGTTTTGTGATTGCGTGCTCGGCTGGGACATCAATGATCAGCTTTATGACAATAGCGAGTTTACCGGTTGGCATACCGCTTTCCCTGATGCAAAATACCGCGTAGATATCAGCACTGAACGACGTCTTCCTGATGAAGCTGGGATGCCGTTTTATCTGGTTAATTTTGTCAGTGACAATGGCGAGTCTCATCCCATTTGTCCGCGCAGCCTGTTGCAACGGGTAGTGGCGAAAGCAAAATCAATGAATATCAACATCAAGTTAGCGTTCGAATACGAATTTTTTGTGTTTGATGAAACCCCTGATTCGATTCGGGCAAAGAATTATCGCGATCTCAAGCATTTTACTCCCGGCAATTTTGGTTATTCGTTGCTGCGCACCAATACCCATTCAGAGCTCTATCTTGAGTTTCTGCACTATTGCGAGCAAATGAATTTTGCTCTGGAGGGGCTCCATTGTGAAACCGGCCCCGGAGTCTGGGAAGCGGCACTGCTGTATGATGATGCGTTAGCTATGGTCGACAAAGCCTCACTGTTTAAAACCTTTAGCAAAAGCTTTTTCCAAAAGAAAAACTTGCTGGCCACGTTTATGGCCAAATGTTCGATGGACTACCCCGGCCAAAGTGGCCATATACATCAATCCCTGGTTGATGCCAGCACCGGCGAAAGCCTGTTTTATGACGAACATGCCGATCACAATATGAGTCCATTGATGATGCAGTACATCGCCGGTCAGCAAAAGTATTTGCCCGCGTTTTTGCCAATGTGTGCACCCACCATTAACTCGTATACTCGTATGGTTAAGGGCTTTTGGGCGCCAACTGCAGCCACTTGGGGAATTGAAAACAGGACAACGGCGTTGCGTGTTATTGGCGACAGTGCTGCTTCAATGCGAGTTGAGTTTCGTCTCGGTGGCGCCGATGCAAACCCTTATTTGGCGGCTGCGGCAATGATTTCTGCCGGGCTGCTAGGCATAGAAAATGGCTTGCCGCCAACAGCAGCAATCAAAGGTAATGCCTATGAACAAGAAGACAGTTTGCCTGGTGAGCTGCAACTTGCCAGCAATTTAAGAGATGCGGTAACAGACTTTAAAGCTTGCTCTGCAGTTGAACAAGTGTTCGGATCACAATTTAGCCAGCACTTTATCGCATCCAGGCTTTGGGAGGTAAGAGAATACGAAAAGCAGGTAACCGATTGGCAATTGCAACGATATTTCGAAATCATCTAGAGCACTTACCTAATCAAATTGATATAAAAGGTTCAACTGGTATGCAACAATTTAATTTTCCTACCCTGGTTTATTTTGGTGAAGGTGCGTTGTTTGAGCTTGCCATTACCATCAAAGCCAAAGGCCATCAAAAGGCGTTACTGGTATCCGACAAAACGCTCTCGGCGTTGGGGGTTGTTGCCAGCGTGAAATCGATAATAAGCCAACAGGGCATTGAGGTTATTGTTTTTGACAATGTGCATGCCAATCCGATAGAAGCCGATGTTGAAAATGGCGCCGCAGTATTCAATGACCAAGATTGTGACTGCATTATCGCCCTTGGCGGCGGCAGTGCGATGGATGTGGCAAAAGTTATCAAAGTTGCGGCAACCCATCCGCCCCCCCTTAGCCAATACGATGATGCCATTGGCGGGGAAAAACGTATTACCAATAAAATGGCGGCACTGTATGCGATACCTACCACAGCCGGCACTGGCAGTGAGGTGGGGCGTTCCGGGGTGATTATTCTGCGTAAAGCCAAGCAAAAAGCCAAGCAAGAAACTAAGCAAGAAAGAAGGCAAAAAACCATTATTTTTTCACCTAAGTTGATGCCAGATATTGCCGTGCTTGCCCCGCAACTAACCACGGGCTTGCCTCCTCATATCACTGCAGCTACCGGCATTGATGCCTTTACCCATTCTCTGGAAGCATTTTTGGCGCCAGGTTTTCATCCCATGGCCGATGGTATTGCTCTTCAAGGGATGAAGCTTTGTATAGAGAACCTCGCCACCTGCGTTAACCATGGCAGCCAGCTTATGGCTCGCGGTAAAATGCAGCTAGCGGCGATGATGGGCGCTACGGCGTTTCAAAAGGGCCTGGGTATGATCCATTCTCTTGCCCATCCCTTATCGGCTCAGCACAATATACACCATGGTTTAGCGAATGCTTTGTTGTTGCCAGAATCGATCAAATTTATTGAACATTCGGCGTTAAATTCAGAGCAAAAACAGCGAATAGAATCTGTGCGGCAACTGTTCACTGCCAGCAACTTGGCAAAAGATACACTCTATCAGACCTGTCAACAATGGTTTCACTCCCTGGGCATTACTTTTGGCTTGAGTAATTATCATATCGATGAGCAACATTTGGCCGCTTTAGCCGACGATGCCTTTGCCGATCCTTGCCATCAGAGTAATATCATTGCAGTAACCAAAGCCGATTTATTAACCGTGTATCGGCGGGCATTGTAATGCATATTGGCTTGTTATTATGTGACCATATACGTCCTGAATTATTGGCTATCGCCGGCGATTATCCGGATATGTTCAGTGCGATGTTTAAACAATATGCGCCGCAAGTAGAATTATCGGTTTTTGATGTGAAAGCCGGACAATACCCTGACGACATTGATCACTGTGATGCTTATATTTCTTCGGGGGCGGCCGCCTCTGTTTTTGATGATGAAATATGGATCAAAACCTTTGCACAGTATCTTAAGCATTTGTATCTGGCGAAAAAGAAGTTTATTGGCATCTGTTTTGGTCATCAAATGATGGCCCAGGCTTTCGGCTCAGAAGTTAAATTGGCAAAAAATGGTTGGGGTGTTGGTGTCAAACAATATGAACTGGTCACTAAAAAACACTGGATGAAACCCGCGGTTGATACCATCAATATACTGGTGTCGCATCGTGATCAGGTTGACTCTTTGCCAGCAAATGCCCAGCTATTGGCAATAACGCCAGATTGTAAAATAGCCATGTACCAAATTGGCGAACACTTTCTTGGTCTGCAGGGGCATCCCGAGTTCAGTGTTGAATACGCCAGCGCGTTATTGGACTATCGGCAAAAAATAATCCCGCTGCATATTTTGCAAAGTGCCGGGATAAGCTTATCAACTGAGTTAAATAGTCAAATTATTGTCGATTGGATCATTGGCTTTATTCAAGCTAAGTCGAGTTAGGCAGAGTTAAAGAATGTATTATTTGAGCATTGATCAAGGTGGTAGTAGCTCCAGAGCTCTGGTATGTGATGGCCATGGACGTGTTATTTGCCAGGCACAAATTAGCGTTAACACCAAGCGCACCGGCGTTTTTGTTGAACAACAACCGAATGAAATACTGCAGTCAGTTAAAAGTTGCATTCAACAGTGCTATCAAAAGCTGTCATCAACCCAGCAAGGGCAGCTTGTATCGGCAGCTTTAGTGTCCCAACGTTCGAGTTTTATCGCCATCAATACGGCGAGCAACCAGCCGTTAACCCAAGTGATAAGCTGGCAAGATACACGCGGCCAGGACTATCTGGATGCCTTGAAAATTGATAATGCCTGGTTACAACAGTTAACCGGGTTAAGAGCCAGTGGCCATTTTGGTGCGAGTAAAATGCTTTGGTGTTTAAAGCATGAGCCGGCGGTGCAAAGGGCCGCAAAAAATAACACCTTAATGTTTCTTCCTATCGCTTCGTACCTGGCAAATGGTTTAACCGGCAGTAAACATTATTATGTCGATCCTGCCAACGCTGCAAGAACCTTATTATTCGCCATTGAAAATGCTGGCAGTGACAGCGACAAGGCCAATCAACCAGGCTTACCCTGGAGTGAACAACTGTTAAAATTATTTGCCATCAACAGGCATTGGTTACCAGAAATTTTACCTACCAACAGTCTGTTCGGCCAGATAACCGTTGGTAACCATGTTATCCCGTTAATGTACGTAAATGGCGATCAAAGCTCGGCATTATTCGCCTATGGTAAGCCAGGGCGTGAGCAAGTCTGTCTAAATATAGGAACCGGAGCCTTTATTAGCCGACTCAGCGCAAGTTTAGAAAACCATGATAAAGATTTATTGCACAGTATTGTTCACACCGAGCAACACGGAGGCAGATATCGTCATTTTCTTGCTCTGGAAGGCACGATAAACGGGGCGGGAGCCGCGCTTGATATCATGGCGAAAAAATTGGCGGTGAATATCGAACCGCTAAATATTGTAAGCCATACAGAGGCGCCGGTGCCGTTATTTGTCAATACTATTGGTGGCCTGGCAGCACCCTATTGGCGCAGCGATATTCGCCCACATTTTATTGGCAATGGCAGTAGACAAGCGAGAATGATCGCCGTATTTGAAAGCATTGTTTTTTTGGCCGTCACCATTATCAAGCGCATGTCGAAGTGTCCAGAAGACATTACTACCTTGATAATCACTGGCGGTTCAGCAAAAAATGATGATTTGTGTCAGCTCATTGCCGATTTGAGTGGTTTAAAAGTTTTGCGTAAACAGCAAATTGAAGCAAGTGCGCTTGGCGCCGTTTGGTCACTGGCAGGGCAGCCCGTTGACTGGTTAGCTGAACTTTCCAGTCAGCCATTTATCGCTCGAAAAAATAGCGCATTATCACAACGGTTTAGGTTGTGGACGGCGGTGATGGAGGATTTGACTAAGCTGAATTCAGGTAAACTAAAATTATCCTAATTTAAGCCTATTAACATCGGCAATTTTTTTACGCTTTCCGAGTGTTTTTTCAATCAACGCCACTACCGCTTTGCTGGTTGCCCGGAAAGTCGTCAGTTTGCCACCATACAAGCTGATCACCTCAGGCGATGTTGTTGATTGATAAATGATACTTTGTCGTTGGCGACTAAATGCCCGCTGTTGTTGTTTCGGCAACACTCTGACTCCGGCAAAAGAATTAATTACCTTGGCCGTTTTTTGTGGAAAAAAGTGTTGGTAAATTGCCAGTAGATAGTCAATTTCGTGTTGTTTCGGAGCGATCTCTTCTGGTAAATTTGCAAGCATTGTTTCTGTGGTGCCTACCAGTGTTTTACCCTGCCATGGCATCACAAAAACAACCCTGTCATCAATTAAAGATTCCAGATAGTAGACATGGGTCATTGCCAGCGTATCTAAAATAATATGCGTACCCTGAACCCAGTCGATGTCAAAGCAGGGGATAGATGGCTCTATCTGCTTTAACACCTGGTTAACCCAGGGACCCGCAGCATTTACTATGACCGAGCTGGTCGCCTTAACCGTGCCGCTATTAGATTGCTTATCGAACTCGTTGTTTAGCTGATAATTGATCTCATAACCGTTAGCTGATTTTGTGCTGTCAATAAACCTTGCCTGAGTTAAGGTGGTCGCACCTAATTGCTGCGCACTGGTTATCACCGCCCGGGTTAATTGTGCATCATCCGTTTGTACATCCCAATACTGAAAAACGGCCTGCAGCTTGTCACCTTTTAACTGCTCTAATTTGCGCCATTCACTTTTCGCTAATTGCTTAAATCGACTCAGCGGGTCTAATATGCAAAGCATGGCGTATAAACTTAGCCCGGCTCGCAATGTCCATTTACCGCGTCTGGAATTTTTATAGACGGGAATGTAAAAAGCTACCGGTTTTACTAATCCGGGTGCTAAACGTAACAATGCACGGCGTTCTCTTAACGCCTTAAACACCAGGTTTAGCTGGCCAGTTTCCAGATAACGAAAACCGCCATGGATTAATTTGCTCGAACAGGATGAGGTTTGCTCGGCAATTTTTCCTTGTTCCAGTAATAACACTTTATAACCAGCCGCGCTTGCCGCCTGAGCAACGCCAGCCCCGGCGATGCCGCCACCAATTATCGTGATGTCATACATCAGCAGTTAATTGCAGCCCCGCAGTTTGCATTTGTCGTTGAAGTTTAGAAGGATAAAAGGTTTCAAAATGACGAATACCGCGGAAATAATAATGCATGGCTTCATGCCGATCAGCAATTTCATAAAGCACCCAAGTATGTTCACGATTACTAAATTGAAAGCCAGAAGGCACTTTGTCTACGTTGCAATAGAGGTATTTCGGCTGTAGTGTTGTCAGCATTTTTTCACAATAATTACCCCATGTGGGTAGGACATAACCCAGTGGCAAGGTTGAGAATTGTTTGCATATCCTTAAAAAGCGGTAAGAAAAACTCATTAACACCAGTTGTTTTGAAATTGGCGTTAGCACCTGCATCAGCTTGTTAAACACATCCCGATATGAAAAGTGGAGAAAGTTCACCCGTTTAACTTCGACAAACAAGGTAACATCGGGTAACGACTCAAGTAATGTAACCACCTCAGATAATGCCGTGATAAATCCATAGCGCGGTTTTGTCAGTTTGTGCTCATTATTGATTAATTGCAGTTTTTTAAGCGATTGAAAATCAAGGCTGGCAACCGGGTTGTCTACACCTGTCATGCGCAGTAAAGTTCGGTCATGAAACAGTACCGGCACACCGTCCTGGCTGAGCTGAACATCGATTTCAATTAACTTTATACCCTGCGATATGGCAGTTTTAATACTTTTCAGGGTATTTTCAATGTGCCACTGGCAATCACCACGATGGGCGATAAGAGAAATTGTCATAGCAAGAATTCCATTATTATTATTATACCTTTGATATACACTGAGTTGACCATATATTTATGTCGCTTGGTATTCATAACGAAGTTTGGTTGCTAATTGACAATTTATCAACCTTAACAAAAGCAAATAACATTAATTCTTAGGCATTTGCTAAGGCGAACTTAATTATCGGAATTTTTTATCTTCGCTCTCCATATAATCAATAACCTCATTAATGTCTTTGTCAGTCAGACGCATATTGGGCATAGGTATTTTGTATTTGGTGAATAAAGCGACTGCAATAGGATCTTTTTCGGCCAGCATTTTGTCTGGTTCTTTTAACCATCGAGTCAACCAAGTTCGCTCACGTTGTGCTACCACCCCGAGTAAATCCGGGCCGGTACCCTCCGGGCCAAATTCATGGCAGGCACGACAACGAGTACGAAAAATTTTTCACGCTTGAAATTTGTCGCAATTAAGGGGCGTTGGCATCGCTGTCCTGCGGTTTTGTTTGATGTTTCCAATTCTGCAACCCGTTGCCGAGTTGTGCGGCAATTACATACGGGTTTTCAAAAGGCGAGCTTTGCCTGCGATCATTAAATTTATCGAGAATTTCCGGTGTAATAATCCTGTTGTTATGATTAGTCGTATTTTATCCTCGCCAATATTTGTTTTTTACAGGGAACTGACCTATATAATTAGACTTAAATTTATTAAAAATAATTCAAGGTGCATAATTGCTTCAAGGTAACAATGTAGCGGATGATGTTCAGGCAATGCCGCTTTTTAAAAAATATCGATGGGGTGGTTTATCACGATGAGTCAATTCGCGGCTCGTCGGTTCGTTGCTGCTATCTGTACATATCGGATGACGGCAACTATAATCTGACAAGGCATGCCCGGTTGTTCCTCCACTAGTGAGCACGCCCCCCTTAGGCACCAAATCCAGCTCGAAACGTTACTCGAAAGGCTGATAATATAAAATAACCCTGTGCGGAATAACAATGCGAATTTTATTGGTTGAAGATGATTACATACTAGCCCAAGACTTGCAGCAGTCCTTGCGCAAGGCTGGATTAGTTGTTGACCATGTCTCAACCGGCAAAGAAGCCATGTTAGCCTTGGAACATGCCGAAACTGATGCCGTGATCCTTGAGTTGAGTTTACCTGATATTGACGGAATCGAGGTGTTGAAAAAAATCAGGAAACAGAAACTGAATGTGCCGGTCATTATCTTGACCGTCAGAAGCTCGGTTGAACACAAGGTAATGGGGCTCGATGGTGGCGCCGATGATTATTTGGTTAAACCGTTCGATATGTCGGAGTTACTGGCGCGACTCAGGGTGATTGAACGCCGGTTAGGGACGGCCACAACATCCATAATAAAGATCGGGCCGGTTGAGCTCGATACCGTGTCTCATTCGCTGAAGGTGGTAGATCATTCGTCTGAATTATCAAAAAAAGAATATATGGTTCTTAAGGTATTAATGGTCAATGCCGGCAGAATTTTGTCCAGGGAACAAATTGAAACTCACCTTTATGACTGGGGCGAAGAAATTGCCAGTAATGCGATTGAAGTACATATTCATAATTTACGGAAAAAATTACCGCAACAATTTATCAAGACAGTACGTGGTGTCGGTTATACGGTCAAGAAATCCGATGAGTAATCGATCTTAGCCTCGACCCTGCCCTATTATATACAGAAAAAACACTCCCTCATCACCCATTTATTTTCATTGGTAAATAAAAATAAATTTTATCGAATGGGAATTAGCGACCTCAGGCGTTTAGTTAATAGATTACATAAAATTACAAAATAAAGCTTGTGGATGTTATGAAAAACAGGCTATTTTATATACAGAAATTAGGCTGTTTAATATACAGAAAACCAGACTATTTAAGTTTTTCTTAAGTTTAATCCCGTAATATTCGACGCTGGATTCTGGCAGCCAATTTTGCCGAAAATCAACAAACAAAACACTTCAGCAATGACCCAGTACAGCACAGCTAAATGCCCCTGTACTAGGATTGTTCTGAATAACAGTTACAACGCGGCGGTACGAATTTTACCGTTAGTATCCGCTACTGGCTTATGTACTAGGTATAAAGCCCAGCTCAGCGAGCGCAATTATTAAGGTAGAAATTTACTTGATGAACCTAATAACAATAAGGTCAAAAATTATCAGACCATTTTTATATGCCACAGGGCGTAGGCGGGCTTATGTCTAGTTGGATGACTGCTTCGGCTATTTATCTTACGCCATTGTTGTTGATATTCTTTTATTATGGGACGAAGAAAAAGACCCGTCACAATTCAAGCCGGCAGTTTTTGGCTCAGGCACAAGAAGATGGCCTCACCGAGCCTGCCAGTATGCATCCGGTTATCGATACCGCGAAATGCTTGGGCTGCGGCTCCTGCGTCAGGGCGTGTCCGGAACATAATGTACTGGGGATGATCGACAACAAAGCTCATCTGGTTAACCCTGCCGACTGTATCGGTCACGGCGTTTGCATGATCGACTGTCCGCACGATGCCATCACTCTGGTGTTTGGCACCGAAACACGTGGTGTCGACATTCCCGAGCTATCGCCTGAATTTGAGACCAATATCCCGGGAATTTTTATTGCCGGCGAACTTGGCGGCATGGGCTTGATTAAAAATGCGATAGAACAAGGTCGCCAGGCAATGGATTCAATTGTTAAGAAGACCAAAGCCTCAGCTTCGAACAATAAGGATGTGCTTGATTGCCTGATCGTCGGTTCTGGCCCGGCAGGACTGGCCGCGACACTAGGCGCGATGGAGAAAAAACTGAATGTTGTGACCATAGATCAAGATGCTATTGGTGGTACTGTCAGTCATTTTCCCCGTGGAAAACTGGTGATGACGGCTCCTGCCACCATGCCTATGGTTGGTCGGGTAAAATTTAAAGAAATATCAAAAGAGAAGTTGATGGATTTCTGGCTTGGGCTGATCGAAAAGCACTCGGTAAAAATTAACCAAAATGAACCAATGCTCGATATTCAAAGAAATTCAGACGGCAGTTTTGGTGTCATCACGGCCAAGCAAACTTATCAGACGAAAAGTGTCTTGCTGGCTATTGGCCGTCGTGGTTCTCCCCGAAAACTTGGCATCGATGGCGAAGAGTTATCTAAAGTTGTTTATCGTTTGGTTGATGCTGAACAGTACGCCGGCGATGACGTACTGGTGGTTGGCGGCGGCGATAGTGCGTTGGAAGCGGCCTGTAGTATCGCTGAACTGGGTAGCAGCCGGGTGACGCTATCGTATCGTAGTGAAACCTTTGGCCGGGCCAAGCAAAAAAACCGCGAGTGGGTCAACAGACTGGCTTCTAATGATCAGCTAAGACTGTTAATGAGTTCGACAGTCAAGCAGATCAGCCTGGAGCAGGTTGAGATTGACTTTCAAGGCGAGCTGTTGACTCTGCCCAATAGCGCCGTGATTGTTTGTGCGGGTGGCGTGTTGCCAAGCCCGTTTCTGAAAAAAATAGGTATAGAGGTTTCGACAAAATATGGCACTCAATAAACTTAAATTATCGATCCTTGGTTATTTGGCATTCTCTTGTTTAATGCCGGTTAATGCCGCAGAGCGGCTACCTGTTGTGGTGCAGCAACAATTATTATCCGGCGATTATTCGCAGGCACTAACCCAACTTAGCGAGTTAGCCAAAGGTGGAAATTCACTGGCTCAGTACCAACTCGCCTTATTTTATCTCAATGGTCAGGCAGTGACTCAGTCGGTCGAACAAGCTGAACAGTTATTATTACAGGCGGCAGACAACAATAATAAAGCCAGTTATCTGCTAGGCTCACTCTATGCCAGTGGCAAGCAACTAAATCAGAATTTTCTTAAAGCCAGGCGATATCTCGAACAATCGCGTAATGATGGTAATGCTATGGCTGGGCAACTCATGGTTCAACTGTTTGCTGAGGCCGATACTTCGGGCGAAAATTTGCAACAGCCGCAGCATTTATTTGAACAGATGATCAAACGTGGTGAATTAGTCAAGGCTATCAAGCTGCATCAACAAGGCGCCACGCTCGATGCTAAAAATGCCGATGGTGATACGCCACTGTTAATTGCCGTCAAAAATAAGCAAGATGACGTGGCGCTGTGGTTAATGCAACAAACACTCAATCTCGATGCTCAAGATATCTCTGGTAACAGCGCATTGCACACAGCTGCAGCCAATAACCAAGCAAAAATCAGTAATATTTTAATGAGAAATAACGCCGATATTAATATTAGCAACCACAAAAAGCAGACGCCTTTGATCTTAGCTATCATTGCCGGAAATTCCGCCATAGCGCAGAATTTGATCAACAAAGATGCAAAAACAACCGTCAGGGATGTCAACGGCAAAACTGCGATTAATTACGCCGCACTCGCTGGCATGGATTTGATCTTTAGCATAGAGCAGGCAAGTGAGCACAAACAACCGCTGAGCAAAGAGCAGCTAAACATTAGATTACAGGCATTAACGCAACAGGCGACAGATGAAAAGAGTCCTTATTACAATTGGCCGGTTTTATCGATCGCTGTTGCCCAGAAGCAGCCAGAATTAATCGAGCACCTTATTGCCGCAGGGCAAGATCTGTGGCAAACAAATCCACAAAACGACAATGTGCTAGCCATCGCCATTAACTCTGGCGAGACGGAACTTGCACTAGTATTACTGGAGCATTCTAAGTCAGATATATCGCAACAGGACCCACTGACAGAGTTGTTTGAAGTCGCAATTAAGCAAAATAATTCAGAGGTGGTAGCCAAACTGCTTGATCTCACTGACGTTGCGCAGCTGAAGAAATTGCCGATTGAGCGAACCCCTTTATGGTTTTCGATCCTGCATAATACCCCGGATATCGCTAAGCTATTGATGCCTAAGTTACCACCAGATAATCGTCTCGACATTCTGCAGCGCTCTTACCTGGTGCTAGCCGCAGAACTGGACAGGTCAGAAATCAGTCTGCTGCTTGTGGCAGCCGGACTTGAGGTTAACCAACAAGATGTCAAGGGGCGTTCGGCACTCTGGTATGCCGCCAATCTTGGCAATGCCGCGACAATGAATATCTTGTTATACAAAAACAGTGTGGTCGACATGCCCGACGAGCAAGGATATACCCCGTTACTGCAGGCCGTCATTAATGATTGCTTCGCTTGTGTCAAAGCGCTATTAGTGAAAGGCGCGGATGCCGAGTTACAATCTTCGAACGGTAATTCAGCGCTGATGCTCGCTTCCCAGGGTAAAGACAAAATATTGCAATTGATCCTGGCACAGCAGGTGGATATTCAGAGCCGAAATAATCAAAGCCTGACGCCACTGTTATTGGCGGTAAAAAGTCATAGCCTTGGCTGTGTGAAGCTGCTGCTAGATGCGGGGGCTAATCCAGATCGAAAAAATGCTAATGGCGAAAATTCATTCGATCTGGCTAAATCAAACCAGGCAATGTTGGCGTTACTGGAAGCCGTTTAATACCATTCCTTATGCTGATTGGTATCACATTATATTGCGTCAACAACAGCCGTTCTTAGTGTGTGCTTAACAAATTAAACCGAATTGGTTTAGTTTTATGTTTGCTTCGCATCAGCAACCAGCCAACGTCGACTCCCGGCTTGCGCTATATCTCCTTAATTTTCACAACCAATTAACGCTGCCTAGGTAGATTGGTTGTGACCATGATTATTCACTCAATCAGGAAATGTAACCGATATGTTACTTCTTGTATCAATAATGTTCTTTTATTACCAGACTGCTGTCATTTAAGTTTTCCTTAAGTTTCAAACCGTACAATTCTACGCCATAAACAGTGTGGTATTTAATCGGAAATGGAGGTTATTTTAATCAGGGAAAACCATCGGTTTATGTATCAGGTTTCAAAAACGCCCCTAAAGACCGTTTTTATTCTTAAGGTGTGAATTTACTCGATGATGTTAACAACAATAAAAAGAAAGCTTATTGAGCCGTATCATAATACAGCCAGGCTAATGGAGTCTTATGTCTAGCTGCTTTTCTACCTCAATTCTTTCCTATATTCCTTTACTGCGTAGCTGTTGTTATGGAGCATAAGGACAAAAGAAAACCACTCTGAGCGTTAAATTGTGTCGGTTGTCATGTCAATGATTGGGTAGCCAATCAGCATTAAAAGCCAACAGCGATATATTTTCCTGTCCTCAAGCAAATCGCTTGTGCCGGGCCTTGTCATGATTATAACGACAAGGCCTGTCATCATCAGGGCCAAAATTAACGAGCAAAGTATTACCCAAAAGTGAGTTTAATAAATGAACAAAAAACGCAATATATCAGTCATTATCAGCCTATTGTTGGGTACCAGTTACAATTGTATGGCCAGTGGAGCACAGTACAGCCTGAACGGAAACATCGAACATAAGATCGCTCCAAATGAAAATTTATACACGGTATCAAAAAACTACAATATCACCCTGGCAAATTTACAGGCCTGGAATAATATTGACGATGTAAATAAAATTGCCTTAGGACAAAGGATCAGCTTGCGCGATCCGTCGCTGTTGCAAATGGGCTCTAAGACAAATGATACATCAGGCTCTGCTAAGCGGGACACGCAAGCCATTGTAAAACGCCAACAACAGCCGACAACAGCCAATAACAGCAAAAATGTCATTACCGAACATGTGATCGCTCCGGGCGAAACCTTATACACGGTATCAAAAACCTACAATATCAGTATGGCAAACCTGCAGGACTGGAATAATATTGAAGATATTAACCAAGTTGCCGTAGGGCAAAAAATACGCCTGCGATCACCAATGTGGAAGCCCACAGAAGTTGTGCAAACTGAAAACCCGAAGAAAAAAATTGAAACCGCGCTGGCTACCGGCGAGTATCGTCTGGCAGTCAGTTTATTAACCAAAGCGCTTGATAAGGGCAGTGTTGCTGACCAGCAGTTCGCCCTGGAATTTTTGGGGGTTGCGCGGGAGAAAAATGGCCAAAAGGCCTTTGCCAAGCAGACTTACCAAAAATATCTAAGCAAGTACCCAGACTCAGAGAACGCAGCAAGAGTTAAAGGCAGACTCGATAGCTTAATCGGCCTTGAGACTCTGAGCAAAGACCGGACGCTGAAAAAAGGCCAGGGTAAGAGGAAAAAGGCGAATGCTTCGTTTACCCGCGGCAGTCTGGCAACCGATTATCGCAAAGGTATATTGACCAATGACAATGGTGATAGTGATGCTACTATGTCGTTGGTAAGTGTCGATCTGGATGCCCGAGGCCGTCATGAAACAGACGATTATGATCTCGGTTTCAGAGCTTCATTAGGCCACTATCAAGATCTAATGGATGACGCGGGTGATACCAGTGAACAACTGCGCTACCTGTATATTTCTGCCAATAGCAAAGACAACTTATATCAAATGCAATTGGGTCGGCAACGTAGTCGTGGCAAAGGCATCTTTGGTCGGTTTGACGGTGTGGTGTTAAGCACCGAATGGCAGCCAGGTGTACAATTTAACTTTGTCGCCGGCTACCCGGTGGCATCGACCAAAGACACCTCTTTGGATCCGGAACGAAAGTTTTACGGCTTAAGTATGGACGTCGTCGATTGGTGGCCAGGATTAGAAATGAATATGTTCATCTTCGAACAGTCGATCAATGATATGACAGATCGCCGGGCAGTAGGTGGTGAAGTCAATTATTATCAGAATGGCACATCAATAAATTCGATGATTGACTACGATATTTACTACAGCGAATTAAATGCATTACTGTTATCGGGCAGTCATGTCACCGATTCTCAGCAGCGCTTTAGCTGGTCAATGAATTTTCGAAAGAGTCCTTATATGAGCACACGTAATGCGCTTATCGGGCAAAGTGCCGACAGTTTCGCCGAGTTACAAAACTCATTCATAACCGACGAAGAAATTTTAGATCTCGCCTTAGACCGAACTCTGGAAAGTAAATCAGCGACCGTTGAATTTAGCCAGCCGTTTGCTGAGGACTATTATGTAAACGCCCGTGTCACCTGGATGGATCTTTCTGGTGCCCCAGAATCTGGTGGTGTGCCGGAGATCAGCGAGACTGGTGAACAATATTATTATGATCTGTCTCTGGGCGCGAACAAACTTTACAGCCTTAATGACAATAACGTATTAGGCTTACGTTATTCCGACCTGTCTGGCTCTGAGGTTTATTCCGTTTACGCCACTAGCCGGTATCGCTGGAATGAGTCGCTGACGATAATGCCTAAACTAAGGTATGACAATCGCAGTAATAGTAATGGCACCAGCCAGCAAAATATTGCGCCAACGCTGAGAATTCAATATCAGAACCTTCAGCATTATTTTTACAGCGATGTGGGAGCCATTTTTTATAGCTCGGAATCTGATCTGTTTCCGACCCAAAAATCTACCCACTCTTTTCTTTATCTGGGCTACAGACTGTATTTTTAACTCTCGGTTGTCCCATAATCAATAAATCGACAGAATGCATGGACGCATTTTTTCACTCCAACCCGCTATTGTGTTGATCCTGTTGCCTGGTATTTCAGCTGACAGGATTGACGGCAAGAGAATATTCCAGCTAAAACATTTGCTTGCCAATCAAAAAAACGCACAGTGTTACTAATGACACTGGATTGTTGCATGGCATTTGCCGAGCCGCAAAGCCGACTCTAACCTCTGCCTGTTCTCCTCATTCATTACCATTTACTGTCGCCAACCCTATGCTCAGTGCTATTTTGCTGATGACAGGAGCCGCTACAATCTCTCAGTTCAGAAACGCTCTGATTATCATGCTCGCCGGGTTCATAATCATTGGCATGACAACCCGCACAATCGGGACCGTAGGGGTGTCGCCAGGAAATGACTTCGTTGTTATTGCTGTGGCAGGCTTGACAGCCAAGATTTTGGCGATGCTGGCCGGGATACTGACCCGTGTGCACATAACTTGCCGGCGTCCAGGCTTGGGTGGTGTGGCAGTCATCACATTCGACGGAGGTGATGAAGTGGCCGGAATTTTTACCCGTAGCGGTATTACCATTATGACAGCCCGAGCAGGAGCCCTGTACCTCGTTATGATCGACTCTAGTGGCTGGTGTCCAGGTCAGGGGCGAATGGCAGGCCTCACAAACGTTGCTCGACTGAATATGCTGGGCATTCTTGCCGGTGGCGGTATTGCCATCGTGACAGCTGATACAATTGCCGCTGATGCCGGAATGGTCAAATACGGCGGGCGTCCAGGCCTGGGTGGTATGGCAATCATCACACTGGCCACTGGTAGTCAAGTGATCGGCGTCTTTACCGGTGGCGGTATTGCCATCATGACAACCCGCACAGGAGCCCAGCACCTCGTTATGATCGACGGTCGTCGCCGGTGACCAGACCAGGGTCGAATGGCAGGCCTCACAGACGTTGCTTGTCTGAATATGCTGGGCATTCTTGCCGGTGGCGGTATTGCCATCATGACAGCTGATGCAATTGCCGCTGATGCCGGCATGATCGAACGTTGCCGGGATCCAGGCCTGAGTACTGTGACAATCATCACACTGGCCCGTGGTAGTCAAGTGATCGGCGTCTTTACCGGTGGCGGTATTGCCATCATGACAACCTGCACAGGAGCCCTGCACCTCGTTATGATCGACGTTCGTGGTCGGTGACCAGACCAGGGTCGAATGGCAGGCCTCACAGACGTTGCTCGACTGAATATGCTGGGCATTTTTGCCAGTGGCGGTATTGCCATCATGACAGCTGGTGCAATTGCCGCTGATGCCGGCATGATCGAACGTCGCTGGCGTCCAGGCCTGGGTGCTGTGACAATCATCACACTGGCCCGTGGTAGTCAAGTGATCGGCGTCTTTACCGGTGGCGGTATTGCCATCATGACAACCCGCACAGGAGCCCAGTACCTCGTTATGATCGACGTTCGTGGTCGGTGACCAGACCAGGGTCGAATGGCAGGCTTCACAGACATTGCTTGACTGAATATGCTGGGCATTCTTGCCGGTGGCGGTGTTACCATCATGACAGCTGGTGCAATTGCCGCTGATGCCGGCATGATCGAACGT
>MAAC01014694.1_pt1 | contig 47915 bp, 36 predicted proteins | sample 1115981 | NCBI WGS metagenome assembly MAAC01 (sample SAMN04961126, study PRJNA320927) | seawater metagenome | isolation source: sample BD02T64 sea water enriched with oil for 64 days | place: USA:Gulf of Mexico | collected 2013-07-27 | reverse complement strand
CCAGGAAGTACACTTTTATTTGGGGAATTCTGAATTTTTATTGTAAATACTAATTCATTCGTTCCACCTTCAATTTGGCCATTACCATTTGCCAAAGAGTAGCTTCGGCTACACGCTTTATGTTCATACTCCAAATGCTCTATATGATGCCAGTGTGGCTTTAAACTTTCTGGCAGACGCTGTGGAATAGATACTCCCTTCGCAGGTGGGATATAAAAACGCATATGCGCACCCGCTTTGAATACTAAGTTATAATCACCAATAACCTTGAAACGAAGTTCCTTAATATACGGACTAATAAACTCACTATTTGTTAATTCGAGACTATGTTTTTTTGCTTTAGTAACATCAACTAACGTTATTTCTTCAATTTCAGTTGCATCATGTTGACAAGCCAAACGGTAGCCTTGTTGTAATTGTTCATCCGTAAAATGGAAATGATCTGCCGGGGTAACCTTAGTCGTTTTATCAAACCGTACTCTGCACTGCCCACAGGTGCCACCTCCACCACATGTTGAAGACAAAGCAATGTCATGCTCAATTAGCCCATCCAGTAAATTTGATTTTGTAGTTACTTCAAACTCGCCCATCGGTTGCTGATTCATATCAAAAAGTATTAATTTACGTTTTTTTCTTACAAAATTGACTTTATATTGGCCATTAAAGCCCAGTTCAATCGTCCAAATCAGACCTGTTAGGGCAAAGAAAAATGTAAAAGTAGCAAAGATAATAATTTGAACATTGTTAAAGCTTCCTTCTGAGCCATAATCCATGAAGTGCAACATAAAAAAGATGTCCGCAAACCGTTTATCATCATTGCTATGCTTAACTACGCGACCTGAGCCTGCATCAATATAAACACTGGTATTAACATCATCAGCATAATTAATTTGCCAAACATTATTTTGTTCACGAGGAATGTCGTCATAAGGTGGAGACATTTTAATGACACTGCTAATTTCTTCTTGTCCCTTATAAGAAGCTTGAGCAAGCTCACTTGCCATTAGTTCATCAATAATCACTTGCCTACCCGAATAGGCATCGACTAAGGAATAACTATTATTCAGGTGACTATAAAGGCCTTTTTCATGGGTCAACAGATAATAGGGTTTCTCCAATAAGGAAATTTGTTTAAGTGACACAGCGGGTTTTGATTTAAGTAAAACCCGCTGTGGTTCAACAAGCTTATCTTCATTAACTTGCGCTATAGCGGGACTTTGGCGAAATTGATTCCCCGAAGTCTTTTGATGATCCATTAAATTAAAAAACAAGCCAGTGCTTAGCCAAATTAAAAGTTGCAAACCAATCAATATTGAAAGCCATTTATGAATTTTTTTAAGGAGAAACATGATTAATTACTCCCTCGTTATTTTTTATTTTTGAAGATTTAAATTTACCTGTTTTTGCTTTAGCTGTTTTAAAAATCACAAAATAACTTAAGATGCCACCAAAGATTGAGGCAATAATTGAAAAAATCGTAAACCAAAATAATAGTTTATTACTTGGATCTTCTTCTTCGTAATCCATTACGTGTAAGCTAAACATCAAATCAAATATGCGCCAAAACTCATGACGTTTACTGACTAACTTTCCTGTTTGAGCAGAAACATAAATAGAAGGGCTAGCAAAATCATCAAAGTTAACTCGCCAAGCGGGTAAAGCTCGACGACTTAGTTCTATTGGCGGGTTTTCAGTGATCAACTCTATATCAGCAACTTCTCTATTTCCGCGGTAATAATGTTTTGCAGCGTTAATAGCATCGTTTGCACTTAATGGAGAAAGCTTATCCCCATTACTGGCATTAATGAGAGTCTTTTCATCAAGTAGAGTAAAGCGGTATACCTCTTGATTAATAAAAACACCAACGGTTATATTTTTTGCACCAGGATACTGTTTCCTTAATGCTGATAAAGGATAAGTAATTTTATTGGCATTAATCTTAGTTTGGTGGTTAAACACCAAACTATCGCCATGAATATAGTCAATATCAAATATCACCATATAGGCTCCTGATACTGACCAAATCAAAAACTGAATACCCAAAAACAGCATTAACCACTTATGAAATTTCCGGCTAGTTTTTAATAATTTCATTCTGTTATGCCTTTGACTCAGTACTTTTTATCGATGACGAGCGCCATAAATAAAATAAGGCAGGTAACACAAGCAACGTCAATATGACCGCGCTCAACATGCCACCAACCATGGGCGCAGCAATACGACTCATCACCTCAGAGCCAGTGCCGGTTCCGTACAAAATAGGTAATAAGCCAACAATAATAGCTGCGGCTGTCATCATCACAGGGCGAACTCGCATACCCGCGCCATATAAAACTGCCTGTAGTACATCTTCTTTGGTCGTAGCAATATCCTTTAAACGATGTTCACTAAGCATTTGTTGATAAGCTTGATTTAAATAAACCAGCATAATGACACCAATCTCTACAGCAACCCCTGCTAGCGCAATAAAACCAACGCCTACAGCCACTGAGAAGTTAAAGCCTTCTAAATACATCAACCAAATGCTACCCACCATAGCAAGTGGCAAAGTGCCCATTATCATTGCTACTTCAATAACATTACGGAAGTTAAGATAAAGTAAAATGACGATGATAAATAAGGTTAATGGGACAACGTAAGTCAGCTTGGCTTTAGCACGCTGCATGTATTCATATTGCCCTGCCCAAGCGATTGAGTAGCCAGCAGGAAGTTTGAGCTTATCTGCCACGACTTTCTGAGCAGCAACGACATAGGTTCCAACATCAACACCGTCGATATCAACAAAGGCCCAGCCGTTTAATCGTGCATTTTCTGACTTGATACCAGGAGGGCCATCTTCGATAAATACATTGGCAACATCGCCTAATGAAATACGCTGTCCATTAGGGGTAACAATAGGTAATAAAGACAACTGTTCAGGAGAGTTACGATAATCCTGTGGATAACGTAAACTCACAGGGTAACGCTCTAAACCTTCAACCGTTTGGGTAACATTCATACCGCCAATAGCGGTAGCCACCACTTGCTGTATTTCAGCGATATTTAAACCATAACGTGCGGCTTTTGCCCGTTGAATATCAACTTTGACATATCGACCACCAGCAACACGCTCTGAATAAACTGACGCGGTACCTGCTACATCGGCTAAAAGGACCTCTATTTGCTTACCTATTTCTTGAATAACTTCTAGTTTAGGACCCGCAATTTTGATTCCTACAGGTGTTTTAATTCCTGTTGCTAACATATCAATACGTGTCTTAATTGGCATAACCCAAGCGTTAGTTACTCCTGGCAGCTTAACTAAAGCATCTAGCTCTTTTTTCAAGCTTTCAGTTGTTACGCCTTCTCGCCATTGGTCATGCGGCTTTAGTTGGATGAAAGTTTCTATCATGGTAAGTGGCGCTGGATCTGTCGCGGTTTCCGCACGCCCCACTTTACCAAACACTGTTTGTACTTCAGGAACGCTTTTGATCAGTTTATCTGTTTGCTGTAGAAGTTGACGAGCCTGACCTATCGAAATACCCGGATAGGTTGTGGGCATATACATCAAATCACCTTCATCAAGCGGAGGAATAAACTCGCTACCGATTTTATCAAGTGGGTATATCCCAATAGCAAGAACAGCTAATGCTGCTACTAACGTCATCTTTGGAAAACGTAAAACGGTTTTTAAAGCCGGCACATAGATAAAGGTTAAAAACCTATTTACCGGATTTTTATGTTCAGGTAGCACTTTACCCCGAATAAAATATCCCATCAGCACAGGTACTAACGTAATAGCCAGAGCAGCAGAAGCTGCCATGGCATACGTTTTGGTAAAAGCTAGCGGCGCAAACATGCGCCCTTCTTGTGCTTCTAAGGTAAATACAGGAACAAAACTAACCGTAATAATTAATAAACTAAAGAATAATGCAGGACCTACTTCACTGGCTGATTCCGTCACAATTTGCCAACGGTTCTCATTAGTTAATGGCGTTTTTTCCATATGTTTATGCATATTTTCTATCATGACGATAGCACCATCAATCATCGCACCAATGGCAATAGCAATACCTCCTAGCGACATAATGTTGGCATTTAGACCTTGCATATGCATGATAATAAAGGCTGTCAAAATACCTACAGGTAAACTAACAATCGCTACTAAAGATGAACGAACATGGAATAGGAAAATTATGCAAACTAACGCTACTACACCGAACTCTTCTAATAGCTTATACGCCAGGTTATCGACTGCCCGTTCAATCAATGCAGAACGATCATAAACAGGTACTATTTCAACGCCTTCTGGCAGTCCTTTTTTAAGCTGTTCAAGTTTTTCTTTTACATTTTTTATTACTTGCTGAGCGTTTTCACCAAAACGCATCACGACTATACCGCCAACAGTTTCACCTTCGCCATTAAGCTCAGCTACACCACGACGCATTTGCGGTCCAGTGCCAATATCTGCAACATCCTTTAACAATAATGGTGTACCATTTTCGTTAACCCCTAATGGTATATTTTCTAAGTCTTCTACACTTTTGATGTAACCAGTAGTTCTCACCATGTACTCAGCTTCGGCCATCTCAACAACGGATGCCCCTATTTCCTGATTACCCTGTTTAATAGCTGTTTGAATAAGCGAAAGTGGAATACCAAAAGCACGTAACTTATCTGGGTCAATTCTCACTTGATATTGCTTAACCATTCCACCGAGGGCAGAAACTTCTGATACGCCAGGTACAGTTTGTAATTCAAACTTTAAAAACCAATCTTGCAAACTACGTAATTGGCTTAAATCATGTTGGCCTGTTTTATCGGTAAGGGCATACAAATATATCCAGCCAACGCCCGTTGCATCGGGGCCCAATTGAGGTCTTGCATCGCTAGGTAAATTAGGCGCTACTTGACTTAAATATTCAAGTACTCTTGAACGTGCCCAGTAAAGGTCAGTATCTTCATCAAAAATGACATAAACATAGGAGTCGCCAAAGAATGAATAACCTCGCACGGTAACTGCACCTGGAACCGACAACATGGCGGTGGTCATTGGATAAGTTACCTGATCTTCAACAACTTGTGGTGCTTGACCGGGGTAGCTTGTTTTTATTATCACTTGCACATCTGATAGATCAGGAAGTGCATCAATAGGTGTTTTGTTTACAGAATATAATCCTGCACCAACAAGTAAGAATGTCGCTAGCAATACGAAAAATCGATTGCTAACAGACCAACGGATAATAGACGTGATCATCATTATTCTCCTTCGTCGTTAGCAGTATCTTTCATTGCAGATTCAGGTGTAGACATTGCCATCGCACTGACAATAATAAAATTACTTTCTCGAATTTCAAAAGTGAACATCACATAAGCATCATTAGAAAATAAGGTCATATCAACATTATCATCAACAATAAAATCAACTCTGTCGGCTTCACGTCCCCACTCTACAATGGCTTCCCGATCGATGGTGACCATTCTATGATCAACCATTGTTGAAACGACTGTACCGTTTACTGTGGCAGAGGAAACGCTGTCATTGTTATCTCTCATATCCATCTCTATTGACTCGCCTGGGGCAGACTCATGATTCATGCGCTTAAAATCAGATGATTTGCTTGATTCTGAATCAAGTAAAAATTGCGCTGAACTGACGACTTTTTCTCCCTCGCTAAGCCCTTTAAGTATTTCAACGCTTTCGCTGTCATAACGCCCCACAGAAACCTCAATAGATTTGAAGCTACCTTCACCTAGTGCAAGCACCACTCTGTCTTGTTTACCCGTTCTAATCAGGGCTTCTTTTGGAATAAGTAGCGTTTGTTCATCACCCGTTGTATGAATTGCAATTTGTGCAAACATATTAGGCTTAAAGTCACCCTTTTCATTATTGAAGCGTAAACGTACTTTCACAGTACGTGTTTTCTCATCAAGCGTTGGATAGATATAATCCACTTGACCCTTCCACGTTTTACCCGGTAAATAATCAAGTGTCATAGTGATGGGTGTAGCCATTTTAACTTGGCCTGCCTGTCTTTCAAAAACTTCAGCTTCAACCCAAACTTCTGATAGGTCAGCAATTGACATCAACGTTGTACCCGGTTTAACAAAAAAACCTTCACGTATTTTTAAATTTTCAACAACACCGTTCTGTGGTGAATAAAAAGTTATTCTTTGTTGAACTTTTTTAGTTTTTTTAAGTTTTATAATGGCTGACTTAGGTAACTGTAGTGCTGCTAATCTATTTTCCGCAGCAGTGATTAATCGACTATTTTTTCGATCTAATGCCAATAACAACTCTTCTTGTGCATTAACTAATTCAGGAGAATAAATGTCATATAAGGGTTGGCCCTTTTTAACAGGATCTCCAATAGACTTAACATATAGTTTTTCTACCCATCCTTGCACTCGCGGATGAATATGAACAAGATTGTCTTCATCGTAAGTAACATAACCAACAGTATTTATCTCTGTATGTAGTGATTTGTAATTTGCTGTTGTTGTACGTACGCCTAGATTATTAACAACATCAGGTGAGATGCGGATTGTACCTGGACCTTCATCTGGTCCTTTTCCTCCATCATCATAGACGGGTACTAAATCCATCCCCATTGGCGATTTACCTGGCTTATCTCTCTTATAATTTGCATCCATTGGTGCGACCCAATAAATCGGCTTCTTCTCGTTAGATGTAGTGCTATTTACTGGGTCACTACCAGAGGGAACAATGAAATTAGTTGTACCAAAAGTGAGGATACTGCCGATGATCATGCCAACAATTATTGGTTTAACATTATTACTCATTATTTTTCTCCCGAAGTAGCAGCATCTTGGTTGCTATTTGCTAAATTAATTTTGTTTTGTGAGGTTGTAGAATTGATACTACCTATAAAAAGGTAATTAAGTTCTAGCAGAATTTTTTGCTCTTCTACGTTTAGTGTAAGATCGTCTATTTCGGCATTTAGTACCGCTATACGTGAGCGTACAACTTCCGAAAAATCGCCATCATCATTGGTATAAGCGGTCAAAGAGGCTTCTGCTTGGTCATGTATTTGGGGTAATAACTTTGATTTGTACAGGTTTTGTCTGTCTTTTAAACGAAGCAACCTTCCTTTTGCACTCGAATAAGAGCCTAGTAATTGCCTAAGTAGTAGTAACTTTTCAGTTTTCACAGCCTCAGTTTGAGAAATAGCTGATTGAACTTCTTTATCTTGTCGGTTTTCAGTAAAAAGTGGCAGGTCAAACGTAAGGCCAACAGAAAATAAATCAGCTCGACTTCTGCCCATAGGATCATCCTCTCGGTAGCCATAGCTTGCATTGACACCCCATTCAGGTTTGTATTTTTGCTTCGCTAACTTAATTCCTGTTTTAGTCGCATTTACTTTCTTTTCCACAGCGACAACAGAAGGATGACTTGAGAAATACCGGAGAAGCGCACCTGGCTTAAGCCAACTTTCTTTATAGACTAAATCACGATTAAGTAGGTCTATTTGAGGTAGTTGCTGACTAAGGACTATGTTATGTAAAGAAAAGCCACTGACTAATGACGCTTCAACTATCGAGCTATCTCCTATAGAAAATTTGGTTAGCCATTGTGAAAGCATTCCTTCATAGCGATTTTTCTGTTGTGCTAATTTGTCTAACCTATCTTCTAAACGTGTTAGCTCTAGTTGTGCTCGCACAATATCTTGCTGACGGGTTTTACCTAAAGCGGATGAATAACTTGCTTCAGCTACATCTGCTAACTGTTCAAACAGTGATCTATTTTTTTCAATTAATGCGATACTTTGTTGAACTCGATAGGCATCCAGCCATAAATTTCCTACGGTAACAGCTACTTTTGATTCCCTATCTTTCCTTTGATAGGGAAACGCTTCACTTTGAATTCTTAGTTGTTGGCTTTTAATACCTAAGGTATCTCCACGAGGAAACATTTGTGAAATGCCGACTTTAGCCTGTGTCATGCCTTCTTGGCCAAAATCAAAGCCATCTGTTGGCATGTTTGCAAGACCAATTGACATTTTTGGATCAGGCAACGTATTTACCGCTGTACTCATCAATTCAATGGCTCTTTGTTTATGAACATTCCGCGTTAACCAAGGATCATTTTTTTGAGCTGCCTTGACTGCCTTTTCAAAAGATACAGGTGCGTTAGCTTTCGCCACTGGAAATTCAGCGGCACTAATAGAAAAAAGAGTAAAAGCTATAATTCCTGCACCGCATTTCATACGAAGCTTGCTATTATCATTTAGCTTATTCATTAGAACTGTTCCTCATAGGAATGAACATTGGCATAAATTTCATATGTGCCATCTGACTTCAAAAGTAAAACCTTGTAGGGCTGAAATTTGTCATTAACTTCCATTCCCGGTGACCCTACAGGCATCCCAGGAACGGACAAACCGATAACGTCCTTAGCGTGAGTTTCTTTCATGAATTGTTGGATGAATTTTGCAGGTACATGGCCTTCAAAGGCATAACCATCTTTTGAAATAGCGGTATGACAGGAGCGATAACGTGGCTCAACTCCTTTTTTTTCTTTAATCACAAAAATATTGCTTCTGTTGTGGACCTTCGATTCAAATCCATTTTTGTTGATGTGATTGATCCACTTTTTACAGCAGCCACATGTAGGACTCTTGTATACATCTAGGACAATAGATTGTGAATTCGCACTTTGTGATTGAGTAGAATTAGATAATGCTTCGTCGTCAGAGCAACTAGCAAGTGTGATTACTAAAACAAAGGTAGCGAGAACTTTTAAAGTAAGTTTATTTGAAAACATAACCCCCCCAATAGGGATATCAATTAATTTTTTAATTAATTAGGTTATTTTTGATGAGATTAGAAAGTATTTCTAAAAAACGAGATCAAAAAAAGCCTAATACAGAAAATAGTTATTTAAATGAACCAAATTTTGGACACATTTATTCTGTATTTAGCTTAATATTGGAGGACGATATAATGAGGTAGATTGTTGGCTTAGAGCCAAACTAGAATAGGAAAGTATTTTAGATGATAAATCAACGATTGGGTCATTATCTGCTGCGTCCTTCATGAACGCAGCAACACTTGAGCAACCACCAGTAAAGCAGTTACATGTTTTAGAACAACAATCATCTGATGTATTTGAATCATCCGAAGTCTCAGGAGCCATATTATGTTGGCTGTGATCCATCATTGACATATTTTGTGATTGCTCTTGCCCATTCATTCCCTTCATACTCATCATATGATAAGACATAATAGTAGACGCCATTGTCTGTCCAACGAAGGACATACATATTAGCAACACCATTAATGTTTTAGAGAAGTTAAAAGTCACAAGTAACCAAAAAATATTATACTTTCCCTAAATAGTGACATAGATAATTTTTTTATTCAATAGGGAAGTATTTGCTAAGAGAATAAAAAATCTATCTCGCGAACATAAATCAGACGAACATTAGGGTATGAATTCTCTGGTGCTGTGAGACCTTTATGATATGGGCTTCAGCCACTATTGCCATTAAGTCAGTTGTTATTTATTAAAAAAAATCATCTAATCTAATGATCACTTTGTTCAGGGGACCTAAAGAGCGCACAATATTAGTATGAAATAGGTACATGATCTGACCCCCTGATTATAGGTTTATTCAGACTGAAAGGACTATAAAGCGTACTTTGAAGTCATCCCAATTCAACTTCGTGACTGGCTGCTTTGGTGGCTTTCGCGACTGTCAGGTTTGATTAAAACCTAAGAGGTTATTAAAATTGCGCTATTTCATCTTCGGTTAACTCACGCCAATCCCCTGGGGCTAAATCACCCAAGGTTATGTCTCCTATCTGTTCTCTGTGTAAACCCACTACCCTGTTACCTACTGCTGCAAACATACGTTTAACTTGATGATATTTACCTTCGGTAATGGTCAGTAGTACTTCACTTCGATAAGACGCTTCATCAACCAAATCAGTTTGTTCTACCCGCGTTAATATTGCAGGTCGAGTGAGGGTATCTTCCCCTTGGAGCTGAAGTCCACTGTCAAACTTAGCGACTAAAGCAGGCAACTTATCATCATCAATTTCGCTGCGTAGCCATACACGATAAGTTTTCTGGCACTGTTTTTTCGGCGAAATAACGTTATGCGACCAACGACCATCATCTGTGATCAATACCAAACCTGTGGTATCAGCATCCAATCGACCGGCAATATGTAAATCAAAGGCTTTATCTACCTCAATAGAGTGCAATACCGAGGGGTAAACTTCATCAACATTCGAACAAATGGTATCTACTATTTTATGCAAAATGTAATAACGTGAGCCTCGTGCGCTAAGTTGTTGGCCATCAATAGTAATAGTATTATTTTCATGTACTTGCATCGCCGCATTTTTGGCGACCTCTCCATTAACACGCACCTCACCGCTTTTAAGCACTTTTTTAGCTTCGGTTCGGGTGAGTTCGGTACTTTTACAAATGAATTTATCTAAGCGCATAGTTTATTGGGAATTAAAGTATTGGAGTAAAGCATCATTATCCATATTCACAATTAACAAGCAATTCTTAATTGTGATAAATTATCTCACGTTTTAACCTACTAATAAAAATCGACACTTACTAAGTCAACCTAGGAAGTGTCGTTTGTATGAATCAGTTCAGCTTAATTGACTAAAGCTAAGTTAGCTATTCTGCTTCCGCTAAATACCAATAACCTTGGTTCAGTAATTCAGTAGCTAATTCAATAAAGGCAGCATTATGGCTCCATTCACCAAGATCGTCAGGGTGTAACATTACCTTGTCACAAAGCAGCTTTACACCCTTAGCAATTTCAGCTGAAAAAGCCAATTCACTGCCATTGATATAACACAGCCCCTGTTCAATAGTGTCTTCAAAGTAAAAAGCGCGCAAACCGCCTAAACGTTTAATAGCATGGCTATTAAGTAGATTGCTTACCTCTGTTAGTTCAAACGGTTCGTCAGGCAATAAAATATCGAGATCATGCTTGGCTGCAGTTAAGAACTGGCCGGTGAATTTTTTAAAGCTCGTTTCATCATCAAGTAAATTTTGAACTTGCGATTTGATGCTAGCATAATCGTTGTTACTTACTTCACCGCTGTGGGTAACAACTTGTCTGTTAGGATCTTCAAGTAATTGACCACCTTGCTCGCCATCGATTAAATGATCGGCAAAAGCGCTTAATAAACTTACCGCTGAATTAGCTCTAAAACCAATAGAGAAACTCATTGAGGTTTCAAGGGTAATACCTTCATGTGGAAAGCCTGGTGGAATATAAACGATATCTCCAGCTTCAAGCTCTTCATCGATAATGGCATCAAAAGGTTCTACGTGTAACAAGGCTTCATGGGCAGCAAATTGTACGTGTTCTCCGCGAGCACCTACACGCCAGCGACGTTTACCTGAGCCTTGACAAATAAATACATCATAGTTATCAATATGTGGGCCTACGCTGCCACCTGGTGTCGCAAAACTTGCCATTAAATCATCTAAACGCCAGTGCGGGATAAAACGAAATGCTTCAATCATTTCAGCCGCTTCTTCAGAGAAATTATCTAATGCTTGTACAACCAGTGACCAGTTTTCACTACCTAAATGTTCATAACTTTCAAATGGACCAAAAGCAGCTTGCCATTGACCATCTTTTTTATGAACCAAACGAGACTCTACTTGCTCTTCCATCGCAAGGCCAGCGACTTCGTCAGCTGAAATAGGGTCGACAAAGTTTTTAAAACCGCCACGTATTACTACAGGTTTCTTTTGCCAGTATTCGTCTAAGAATTCTTGCTGAGTCATTTGGTTCAAGTTTAAGGTATACATAGTGCTCTCATTCTTCTCATTTAGTTTCTTTAACACTTTTAGCTCAATTAGCTCTCGCTAATATTAAGCCACGGACATGCCTGCAATTTTATGCCAAAAACCATTACATTCAGTGATACCGTCGAGATCTTTTTTCGTTGGGTGAACGAGTTGCTCTCTAAAGTTATCAAGCTGGGTAAAAGCATCTGTGCTATCAGCACTGATTCTGGCAATATCAACCCCCATTGCATCAAGGGCTGGCATTTCATTGATGAGATTATACTGGTAACCCGACAAAGTTTGAATACCATTGAGCACAAAAACTCGTTCACCTTCACGACTATTCATTCGGCGACCTTCAGGGTATTTAATGCAACAATACTCACAATCATCTTTTGCTTTATCTTCAGAACGTGCAGTAAAGCAACGGGCAGAATAGGCTAATGGCAGATATCCCCACGAAAAAACTTCACATTCGAACTGCTGCCGAATACCCGCATCAGTCGCTTGATTCAATAATATTTTCAACCAATCGCCACTGAGCTCAACAGGCATTAACCAACGCGTCATACCTTGTTTTAACAAAACTTTAAGGGTTGATAAGTTATAGCAATTAATCGCAGGACCCGCGACAAAAGGCATTTTAAGCTCATGCATTATTTGAACTGCGCTTAAATCGTTGGCTTCTACCAGAAATTCACCGTTATCACACAAGCGCTTTAACACTTGTATTTCAGCAGGTGACTCGAGTAAGGTCATTGTTGAAACAACCACTTGTTTATTAGTATCTTTGGCAACGTCTTGCGCTAAGCCCAGCCAATCTTTAGCACGGAGTTCACGCCTTTTTGAACAAACTGTTTCGCCCAAATAAATGACATCAGCACTTGATTTTTTTGCTTGTTGGTAGAAGTCTACCACCTCGTTTTTCGGCCAAAAGAATAAACTAGGCCCTAAAGAGAATTTCATGATTTTTCCTAAATTTTATTACTATCGCTAATTTTATAGTTATTCAGCTTTAAGGTGAGTGACATTTATTGCCACTTTCGGTGGTATGCACCTAAAGTGGTTTGTGAACCTTCAGATAAATTGGCTAAGGTATTCATCCAAGCACCTTCAACGGCAAAGTTTTCTGGGTTCTGCTCATATCTGTCTAACGCCATTCGCCAAGTTTTAGCGACCTGTTCAACATAAGCAGGGCTACGTTGTCTGCCTTCAATTTTCACCGAGACTATACCCATAGCAATTAAGTCTGGAATTAGCTCTAAGGTATTAAGGCTGGTAGGCTCTTCTAAGGCGTGATAAACATTATCATCAACTTCAAAGCGACCTTTACACAATGTTGGATATCCCGCATTTTCATCTTCTTGATATCGATCGATAAGTACACCATTTAAGCGAGACTCTAAGCCTTTATCCGTTTCTTGCCATCGAACATACTTTGCTGGTGAGCACGCGCCTACCGTATTAGGAGACTCCCCAGTCATATAAGACGACAAATAACAGCGTCCTTCTGCCATGATGCATAAGCTACCAAAGGCAAAAACTTCTAGCGGTACTGGACTACTTTTAGCTAATTGTCTAACTTGTTGCACAGACAATACCCGTGGTAACACTACGCGCTGAACATCAAAGTTATTTTTAAAGAACTTTATCGCTTCAAGGTTAGTTGTTGAGGCCTGTACTGATACATGACGTTCAACATCAGGGTATTTTGTTGCAGCGTAATCTAGCACACCTAAATCTGCGATAATTAAGGCATCAGTCCCTATAGCGACAGCGTTATCAACGGCTTTTTGCCAACGTTCTTCTCCACCCGCATGCGCAAAGGTATTGATGGCTACATGCAGTTTTTTACCACGTTGATGCACATAATCTGCAGCTTTGGCTAATTTACCATCATTAAAATTAAGACCAGCAAAGTGGCGGGCATTGGTATCATCTTTTAACCCGATATAAACCGCATCGGCGCCATTATCTATTGCTGTTTTTAGCGCGGGTAAATTACCAGCAGGACAAAGTAATTCCACATCAACTCCCAATTGTCATCATTATTAGAAACTAATACCAACTACATTAATTAAGGTTACAGAATTCAATGTGAATAAATATTCAAAAACAAGGCGCTTGATTGAGCAATAGCTGGCTATTACGATTGAAAGCAACGACGTTATTGGATATTTAGGCCATTTGAAAATGTCCACTGAGTTAGTGTATTTGGTATAACTTTTTCAGCAGTGTATGTTGTTCATCATTCTTATTTATTGATGTGTATTAAAGAAAACTTGATCTGCAATATTAATTTATTTTTAAGCCTTGTTAGAATGCTCGCTAGTCAATAAGCAGTATATACCAAACGAATTAATTTATTGGTCAGCTTAGAGCTACATTAGTGAGCTTAAAACAAGCAAAATGGTTTAAACATAGTTATTCTATATTTCATTCATTTTGTGTTGTTATCAGTTTACTAATGAGCTTCCGAAGGACGAGTACCTAATAAAAGGTAAAGGCTTACATGCGGCGTTATTGATTTTGACAAGGGAATTACCATTCTCTTCAATCAATGCCTTGCCTCTAAGCCTTTTAATTCTCGCTAAGTGATCAATAAATTAGTCCGATTGGTATTGGAGTAAATAAAAGTGCTAAAAGTCCTCTCGTTATTACCCTTATCCGCCAGTATCATTCCCTCTTTATCACTGGTTGAGAAAAAGATCCCTTTGCGATTGAAGGAAAAAATAATCAAGGTTATGCCAAAAATTTTGCAACCAAGTTTACGTTTTGTTCCCTTTGGCGCGCAAAAGTCTTTGCTTATTCCAGCACTACATTCTATTTTTAGTGAAGCAATTACAGACGGTGACTTTGAGTTTTTACAAGGTAAATGGCTAAAGATTTCCATCATCGATTTACAACTCAATTGGTGGTTAAGCTTTGATCAAGACCAATTAATTATGGCATCGCCTAAAGACAATATTACTGAAGATGTCAGTTTTAGTGCTAAAGGTGATGACTTGGTGCTCATTGCTGGTCGTAAACAAGATCCTGATACCTTATTTTTCCAACGTCGATTAAAAATTGAAGGCGATACTGAACTGGGATTAGAAGTAAAAAACTTAATTGATGCCATTGATATTGAGCAACTACCGAGCTCTATTCATGACTTAGTGGATTTTGGTGCTAATTTTTTACAAAACACTCATGATGAACTTGCTTTGAAGATAAGCTAAAAATAACTGACTCTGTGTAGCGCGTAGCGCCTCTGTGAGCTCGGTGGTAGTTATTAATTAATAACTCAAACAAATAAACGAACCACAGAGCAATTCACCACTGAGAACACCGAGGCTTAGCTACACCGAGAAAACATAAGCTAAAGAGCAGAAACAAAGTCATATCCTCGGTGGTGGCTATTTAGTCTCGTTAAAAAATCAAACCTTAGCTTAGACTAGCGGCATACGCTCTTGCTTTGGCTAAATCTTCAGGGGTATCAACGCCTTCCACAGGCACATGGCTATTTGCTACTGCGACGTGAATTCTCTCTCCTTGATATAAAACTCTTAGCTGCTCAAGCGCTTCAACCTGTTCTAACTCACTTGTTGGCCAATTGACATAATCTTTAATAAAGCCAGCACGATAAGCATAAATGCCGACATGTCTTAAGTAAAAGTCTCCTATTGCACGAATATTTTCTTCAGTATTAGCATCTGCATTTAAAAAACGCTCTCTATCATAAGGGATAGTTGCTCTAGAGAAATATAAGGCATAACCGTCTTTATCAAGTATTACTTTAACTGCATTGGGATTAAAAGCTTCATCAACTGAGTCAATATTAATAGCCAAGGTTGACATGCGTGCTACATGACGATTTTGTTGTTGATTAGCTAAGTTATTCGCTACTTGTGCAATATTCTCTGGTGGAATAAAAGGTTCATCACCTTGCACATTTACGATAATTTCATCGTCACTGAATTGATATTTTTCCATAACTTCTGCAAGACGTTCAGTGCCCGATTGATGATCCGCACGTGTTTTACATACTTCGGCGCCAAAGCTACTAACCACGGCAGCCACTTCATCATTATCTGTCGCGACAATCACTTGGCGAGCACCACTTAATTTCGCCTTTTCAACAACCCATTGAATCATAGGTTTGCCATTGATATCTGCTAACACCTTACCTGGCAAACGAGATGATTGATATCTAGCGGGGATAACAACAACAAAGCTGGTATCGTCGTTGCCCTTGTTAATTATTGGCTTGTTCAATACTGAAGGTTCACTAACAGCCATGATTAACTATCCTGCTCAGTAGACTGGCTAGCATTAATTTCACGCGCTTCATTTTCTAGTAATACGGGAATGTCTTTTTCTATGCTATAAGCTAAACGATCAAAGTGACAAATAAGCTCTTGGGCTGCTTTATCATAATCTAACTTACCCTTACATACTGGGCAGGCAAGGATTTCCATTAATTTTGTATCAAAAGCCATGTTAACTTCTCTCTGGTTAATATTTTAATAGATGAGCAATATTCTCATTCACTGAGTGTATTAGTGAATGTATTGCCGCTTATATTTTTTGCTTAATTTAGTGAATGTATTACTGCTTGAGTTCTATCGATTATTAACTGTTTATCTACGTCACTAAAAGCGGCATCAACAGGTAAATACCACCAGTTTTCTTTACAAAAACCATGACATTTAACGGCATCCTTTTCAGTCATTAATAACGGTATATTATCATCAAATGCGTTGAAATCAGCAAGGGTAAAAGCATGATGATCAACAAAACTTTGCTGATTAATGACCTTTAGTTGATACTCTTTGAGCGTATCGAAAAATCGTTGTGGTGCGCCAATGCCAGCAATGGCGTTCACCGAGTCGTTTAGCGTAACAAAATCCGTTAACTTAATACGCTCATCAGTGAGCAAGTTACACAGCTCTGTTGCCACCAATGTCATGTGCAAACACGGATAAGGTTTTTCCTGATAACCCTGCGCGTCTTTGCCATTATAAATAACTAAGTCACTTTTAGGTAAACGCCACTGCCCTTCTCGCAATGGACCTGCAGGTAATAATAAACCATTACCAAATAAACGTTTGCCATCAACAACCACTAGTTCTAAATCACGGGCCAAACGATAATGCTGTAAACCATCATCACTAATAATAATGTCGCAGCCTTGAGCAATAAGTAACTCCGCACTGGCGATACGATCGCTACCAATAGCAATAGGTACCTGACAACGTTGCTTTATAAGTATAGGCTCATCACCAGCTTCTAAGGAAGTAGAGTTTTCATTAAGCAAGTAAGGGTAGTGAGGCGCTTTACCGCCATAACCACGAGAGATGACACCTGGCGTTAACCCTAATGAACGGCTCAATTCAACCAAATATAAAACGATAGGTGTTTTACCATTGCCGCCGACACCGATATTGCCCACCACAATAACAGGCTTAGTTAGCTGATATGATTTTGATAAGCCACATTTATAACTAAGACGCCTTAATGTACTAATCAGCCAAAATAATGCAGATAAAGGCAGTAACATTGGCACCAACAGCCATTTAGCCGGATGATGATTAAACCAAACTTTTTCAATTAAGCGCATAACATATCTTCCCTATTCAAATTGGAAGCTATGTAACTGGGCATAAGCACCTTGTTTAGCAAGTAAACTTTGATGGTTACCTTGCTCAACAATTTTACCTTGATCCATAACCATTATTTTATCTGCATTCTCAATAGTCGATAATCGATGGGCAATAACAATTGAAGTACGATTTTGCTGTAAGGTTTGTAGGGCATCTTGAATATGGCGTTCAGATTCTGTATCTAACGCACTGGTTGCTTCATCTAAAATCAAAAATGGTGTATCACACAATAAGGCACGCGCAATGGCTACACGTTGACGTTGACCACCTGACAGTAAAGCACCATTTTCACCAATATTGGTTTCAAGTCCTTGCTCCATATGTTCAGCAAACTCCATAACATGGGCACTTTTTGCTGCTGCGATAATTTCAGCTTCAGTCGCTTCAGGTTTACCATAGGCAATATTATTGGCTAGCGTATCATTAAATAACACAACCTGTTGAGATACATAAGAAAACTGCTTACGTAAATCTTTTAATTGAAATTGTTCGATATTAGTATTATCGATCAAAATCTCACCATTGGTAGCATCATAGAAACGTAATAATAATGAGGTTGCCGTTGATTTACCACTGCCTGAACGTCCAACTAATGCTAAGGTTTCGCCTGGCGCTAAGTCAAACGTAAGATCACTTAACGCGAGTTTAGTTTCTTGCTCTTTATCGCTTGTTGTCGTTGTCTGAGCATTTGCATAAGAAAAATCAACATGTTTAAAAGACAAAGTCCCTGAGGCTCTATCAAGCTTTTTGTCACCACTATCTTTTTCTTTTTCATGATCGAGTATCGAAAATATACTGATGCAAGCCGCCATGCCTTGTTGAAACTCACTATTGACATTCGTCAGCATTTTTAGGGGTCTTAACAACATAGTCATATAAGTGATAATACTGACAAAAGTACCAGGGGAGATGCTTTCGCGTAAACTGTCTGAAGTGATGGCATAGAAAACAAAGGCTAAAGCAAACGAGGCTATTACTTGAATGATAGGTACACTGGCAGATTTTGTTGCCCGCATTTTCATACGCTGTTGACGGTTATGTTTATTTATTTTGGCAAAACGTGAAAATTCTCGTTGTTGACCACCAAAAGTTAACACGACTTTGTGGCCATTAAAGGTTTGTTCTGCCGCTGTGGTAACCTCCCCCATTGCACCTTGAATATTTTTACTCACTTTTCTAAAGCGCTTTGATACCACACTGACAATCACAGCAATAACAGGCGTTATTAATAAGAAAATCAATGATAATTGCCAGCTGTAATAAAACATCAACCCAAGTAAACCAATAATAAAGGCGCTTTGTTGCACTATGGTTAGAATAGATTTACTCACCGAATTTAATACTTGCTCGGTATCAAAGGTTATTTTTGAAATAAGTGAGCCAGTAGATGTTTGATCATGAAAAGCAACTGGCATTGACATGATATGTTCAAAAAGTTTTTGTCTTAAATCGGCGACGACATTATTGCCTACCCAAGCGAGGCAATAATTAGCAATAAAGTGAGCTATACCGCGAACAGTAAATGCCACAATAATAAACAATGGCGCCCATTTCATAAAGTTAGCATTCGCCCCAGAGAGACCTTCATCAACAAGTGGTTTTAATTGTGATAGAAAATATACATCGATGGCTGCATAACCAAGCATACCAATGATTGCGGCGACAAAACCGAGTTTATAAGGTTTAGCGAAGCTAACCAGTCGTTTAAAGTTTTGCCATGTAGTTGCATTCGCTGAGTCAGAAGAAAGTAAGGCGCTTGTTTTTGAAGATGATGCCATTAGTTGTGATTACTCGAGTATTTAACTACCTAAAGGGAAAATAGATAAAATGTTAATGAAATTAATTTTTATCATGTTTATACCAATGAGATTAATTAAGGTTTCAGCTTCCATTTTAAAAAAAGCAATGAGAATAAATTTTCAAAAACAAGCCGCTTGATTGAGCAATAGCTGGCTATTACGATTGAAAGCAACGACGTTATTGGATATTTAGACCATTTAAAAATGATCACTTAGTTAATGTAATTGGTATCACATTTGTCGAAATAGTATTTTACCGTGAATTGGCGAGACAGCCAACAAAAACTATAACTATACCCGTTCCAGCTGAATCATGCCTCTTCAAGTGGAACGGGTATATAACAAGATCAACAGCAAGAACAAAGTGAGTACTGATAAAGTACAACAAACTAAAGGCACTTTCCAAGCGGATTTACTAAAAGCATCCTCCAATAATACCATTTCGTATAATATTAATGGCTAAACCAAAACGGTCGTAAGTCGTTAACATAACTTTGAGTCCTTATTCCCTCTTCATTAACCGTTATGATGATTTGCCCCAGCTGAGCACTATTTAATAATTGAATATTACCATCCTGGTATCGCTGGCTAACAATAGGGACTGGCATATGCCAACGATTTAAGTAACCTGCACTAACTAACGCAACTTTAGGTGATAATTGACTAAGAAACTCCTGACTTGATGATGTTTTCGAGCCGTGGTGAGGTACTTGTAAAATATCAACACTAAGCTGAGGATAAAATTTTAGTAATTTCTGTTCTACTTTCGAGGAAATGTCCCCGGTTAAAAGCAGTGTAGTTCCCTGTTGATCACTAATTAAGATCACACAAGAATCATCATTTTTTTGCTTGCCCCTATTAACACTTTCATCTGAAGAATCCCAAGCTAAAGGCCATAAAATGTCAAACCTTAATCCTTGCCAAGAAAAACTATTACTTGGCTGACAATCAGTCAGTGGAGTATTACTAAAAGTTGAGTTCGCTGTCACTGGTAAAGTAGAAACTGATAAAACATTTCGTGATGAAGCATTCGTTGCGTTGAAAATAGCTTTATCATTACTGATAATTTCATCAATCGGTATATTATCTCTGAGGATTTTAATGCCGCCAGCATGGTCATTATCACTGTGACTCAATATCACTTTATCAAGCTTATCAATGGCTGAATATTGTAAAAATGGCAATATCACCGCATCACTCATAGTAAAACCACTAGGGTAAGCTGCCCCTGTATCATATAAAATGGCATGACTATCCCGTTTGAGTAATACCGAAGACCCCTGACCAACATCAAAAAAGATCACTTGCCATGAACTAAGCCCCTGCTGTACTTGATAATCACTACCCCCCTTAGCATCTTTTTCTTTTTTTGACCAAAAGTCAGTGTTTACAAATGACTGACTTAAAAAAATGAGACTTAATAGGCAGATGCTTAATACTAAACCGAGCAAGCAAAAAGTGTTTTGCTTTACTCCCCTTGTCCAAAGCAGTGGTGAAAGATAAAAAATAACAAAAGCAGCAATTCCGGCTATCAGCACAATCAGTTGTTGAGTGAATGAAAGTGAAATAATTGCATTTGGTAGTTCACTAAGTAACTCAAGGTAATACCACAACCATGTTAACGATTGCAGTGATAACATCATAAACCATTGTGCTAATGGTTCACTTAACGGCATCAGCAACACAGATACAAGCGCTGTAGGTATGCTAATAGCGCTCATCCAAGGCACAGCAATAAAATTTGCCAATAAACTAACCAGCGATATTTTTTGAAAAAGTAATGCAGTAATAGGCATTAACATCACCGTAAGTGCCACTTGAATAATAAATAGCCCTTTGAAGAACTGCCAAAGAGCAGAGCCTTTATGCAGCCAAGACTTAAATCGCCATAATGATACAAAGATAATCGCTACTGCATAAAAAGATAACCAAAAACTAGCGGTTAACAAACTAAAAGGACTGATAACCAACAAAATAAAGATCGTTATTAAGATTAAACGTTTAGCTGAGAGTTTTATGCCAACTACACGACTGATCCAGTACAGGTTTAACATCACCAAAGCGCGCTGTGTTGGAAGGGAGAAACCAGCTAAATAGGCATATACCGTTGCTAACAAAAGGCTCACGGTAATGGCAAGATAACGGCTGTTAATTTGCTGCCAGCAAGGGTTTCTCAACGGGATATATTTAAAAAGCAGCATCACAATAAAAAACGCACTACCGGCAAGCAACCCTACATGTAAACCCGAAATAGCAATAAGGTGACTAGTACCTGTCGTCTGTAGTGTCTGCCAAAGTTCGCTATTAAGTGAACTGCGCTCACCAAAGGCTAATGCCAATAAAACTGGTGTAAGCTTATGGTTTGGAGTAAGGCTTTGATAGTGCTCAAATAGCGTTTGCCGCGTAGTGATATCTGCTATTAGCAATTTATTCTTTTTTAAGCTTTTTAAGTCTTCAGCTTCTTGAGAATGATACTTTGAATTTTTCTTCTTTCTCGGATTAACCACATAGCCTGTTGCGACAATATTATGTGCTTTGAGCCAACTTAAATAATTAAACGTGCCTATATTTGCTAAAGCATGAGCTGGTTTTAATTTAACGTTAAGAGAGAGTCTTTGCCCTTGAGCAAGGTCAATAGTCGACTTTTGCCAACTTAATCGAAGAGTTATTGGGGTTTCAAGTAGCTGTTGATTTATCTTATTAACTAGAAAATTAAAGCGTTTAGTGGAGTCAACATTCTGTTGAGCAACGCTTTCCTTTATTTTTTCGCTCAACATGTTCGGTGACTTAACTTGGATACTAAGTACCTCTCCTTCAATAAAAAATGGCTGTTTATTTTCCATTAGTTCAATAAAAGGGGGTGGTAACAGGTTATGATAGAGGTAAGCTTGGGCTAAGATCCATAAAGCACCAAACCATAATCCGGAGCTATAACGTAGTTTTTTATGGGAATAAAAGCCAATAGCGAGACAAAGAAGTAAAAATAGCTGAAAAAGCGCTGGCACTTCCTGCAAAAATAGGGACAATATAGCACCAAGAAAAAATGTCAGTAACCACCAATCCATAGTGATATAAATCCTTTTATGTTTAGTGGTTAAATTATCGCGCTAACGCCTTACTGACATTACCGATTGCTTTACCACATTAACTTTTAGCTAAGGGACCTATAGAAGTATATGCCCAAAAAAACCATCAAACGTATGATGCCAGATCATCAAACGATAAAAGAAAACAAATATCTGAAAATTTTTGGCAATTTACTCCACAATGCCAATCTTTGGCACTTAAATCGTCACTCTGTCGCTAAAGCCTTTGCTGTTGGTTTATTTTTTGCTTTTATTCCAGTGCCATTTCAAATGATTTTATCGGCCGGTATTGCCATTATAGTACATGCAAACCTACCGCTCTCCATTGCATTGGTTTGGATAACAAATCCGCTGACCATGCCTTTTATATTCTACGCCTGTTATTTGGTTGGCACATGGGTATTAGCAGTCCCTGAGCAAGAATTTGCCTTTCAAGCAAGCTGGCAATGGGTTTTAGATAGCTTATCAACCATAGGTCCTGCATTTTTGGTTGGCTGTGGTGTCCTTGCTGTTATTTTTTCAATATTAGGTTATTTTGTTATACATTCGTTTTGGCGTTACCAAACGATTAAAGCATGGAAAAGTCGTCCGCACCGTTAAGTTTTACGATGAACTTACCGATCACCTAAAATAAAGAGTTAAGTATCACAGGGGGAATTCTATGGTTGCTATGCAACCACTGACACCTAACCTATTTGTTAAACTTATCTTGCCGCCATGTGCTTCAATAATTTGTCGGCACAATACTAAACCTATACCTGAGCCTTTACTTTTTGTGGTATAAAAAGGCACAAATAAGTTATCTAGATTGCTTACACCTGTGCCATCATCCACTAATGACAAACTAAATACCTTGCCATTAACCTGTCCGCTAATTGCAACCTTACCTTCTTCGCCAGCATTTTTTACCGCTTCTAGGGCATTTTTAACTAAGTTAATAAGCACTTGTTCAAATTGCACTGCATCAATAACTAAAGTGATGTCGCCTATGTTTTGTACTTCAATGCATTCATCTGGGTATAAGGCTACCGTTTTATTGACTAATTCCAGCACTGAGCTTGGCTGTTTTTTTGGCTCAGGTAAACTGGCTATTTGCTTATAACTATTAACAAACTCAGTTAAGCTATTACTGCGTTGTGAAATGATAGATAAGCCTTCAACAAGATAATCTTTATGGTTTTCAAGTTTCTCTTGTCGGGCAAGTAAGCGCCTTAAGCTTTGGCTTATTGAAGTGATAGGAGATAAAGAGTTATTTATTTCATGACTAATAACCCGCACTAACGCTTGCCATGCATTACGCTCTTCACTACGAAGCATAGTGCTAACGTCAGTAATAAAAACTAATTTTTGTGGTTTGCCATTTTCGCGATACTCCTCAAGATGAACATTAAACTTACCTTGCTGATTAGCAAAAGAAAGCGACATTACTTGGCTATTACCACTGTTCATTGCTGCGATTTGACTAAATTGTGAGAATGATTCAATTAAATCAAATTCTTGCTGCTCAGCAGGTATTTGCAATAACTTTTTTGCGGCGGGATTAGTTAAGACCAATTCATTATTCTCATTTAACGCGAGAATAGCGACATCAATATGATTAATTACAGTGGTTAGTAACAATTGACTTTCTGTCGTCTCAATTCTTTGTTTATTGAGGCGTAAGCTAAGACTATTTATCGAATCAACCAACTCATTTAATGCTTCATCGCCATCACTTACGCGGGCTCTCAGACTATAATCTCCTTGTACCATAGCATCGAGCAAATTACTTAAACTTCGAAATTGATAGGCTGATTTTTGGTGAAGTTTACTGTGGCTATAAACAATCACTAAACTACTAATAAGCACGGTTAATAAAATCAAATATAGCGATATATTAGCATATATCATCACCCCAATTAGCAGGAAGAATAGCGGCAAAGAGGTAAGTAAAGATAACTGGGTTAGCTGTACTTCAAATGATTTCTTATTCTGTTGATTCTGTTTCATAGTGCCTTTTTTTGTTCCACTACTTGGCTTGCTACTCGTTAAACTTTATCTAATCGTCGATAAAGAGCACTACGGCTTAAGCCTAGTGACTTAGCTGCTTTAAGTACATTACCATCAAAATGCTTTAATCTTTGATCAATTATGGTTAATTCTAAATCAGCTAAACTATCTAAGGCATGCTTTTCTGCGAACTCTCCCTGCTTCGCATCTACCATGGCGATATCGCTTTGCGCAGTATTAACCGATAAACCCAAGTCATTTACATTGATAAAAACACCTTGGCACAATATCTGTGCTCGTTCGAGCACATGGTTTAACTCTCTGATATTACCTGGCCAATCATAACTAACTAAGGCATTTTTCGCCTGTTCATCTAAAACTAACTTATTTCGCCCGTACTTATTTGCCCATTGACTTAAGAAGGCATCAGCGAGTAAAACAATATCTTCTTTTCGGTGTCTTAAGGCAGGAATTTCAATGGCAATAGTATTAATAGGATATAATAAATCTTTACGAAACTCTCCCGATGCTACCATTTGATTCAAATTAGCGTTAGTCGCACAGATTAAACGCACATCGACCGACTGGGTTTTACTCGCCCCCACTTTCTCAAATTGCTGATCTTCTAAAACACGTAATAATTTACCTTGTTGTGAATAGGGAGTGTTGGCTATCTCATCTAAAAACAAACTGCCACCATCGGCCAGTTCAAAACGACCAATGCGTGTCGATTTAGCGTCAGTAAACGCCCCTTTTACATGGCCAAACATCTCACTCTCAAATAAGGTTTCACTCACTGCGCCCATATTGACCGAAATTTGGTTTGCGTCTTTACGATTTGAGTGTTGGTGTATATAACGAGCAAACATACTTTTGCCGGTACCATTTTCCCCTGTCAGTAAAATACAAGCGTGACTTTGTGCTACTTGCGCAATCAAAGCTAATGCTTTCTTCATAACAGGTGACTGGCTTATGATGTCACCTTTAAATTCACTATCAAGGCGTTGCTGCAATAGTTGATTTTGTTGAGTGAGCCTTTGCGAGTTCTTTTCGCTGCTAGCTAATTTCAATTGATTATTGATAATACTGATCAGACGTTCAATATCCCAAGGCTTTTGAACAAAGTCGTTAGCACCATTTTGCATAGTACTCACGGCAACTTCCACCGTAGCCCACCCTGTCATGACCACAAGAGGTATGTTTTCATCAATTTTTCGAATTGACTCTAACAGCCTTAGTCCCTCTTCACCTGAGGTAGTATCTAAAGAGTAATTTAAGTCCATTAAGACTAAATCTAAATTATCCTGTTTTATAGCAGCCAACGCCGATGCTGGCGTTTGGCAGAGGGTTACCTCAAATCCTTCTGGTACCAGTAAAATTTTTAAGGCAGACAGGATATCTAAATCATCATCAACTACTAAGATTTTTTTCTTCATTTTTACATTATTACCTAATATTTCTCTTGGCTATAAATAACTTAATTGACTTACTACCTAAATATTATTAGTCAGCATTATCAACTGAAGGTTAACATAATAAAGGCGGTTATCATTGACTACATTGCACACGCTGGTTCCACTGGCGTGTGCAAATAAAGTGCAAGTATCTTAATCGCTATTCATAATGCAGTGCCTGACTTGGCTCTAACTTCAAAGCATTTTTTGTCGGTAAGTAGGTAGATATCAATACAGAGATGACCACTATACTTACCATAACCACAATAATGGTAACCAGCGCTGACATGCCAGTTCCAAACATTTGCGCCATGGCAAAGCCCATAAAACCACCCGCTAAAATACCGGGTATTCCGCCCCAGAGTAATAACTTAACGGCAGACAATAAAAACTCAGTGATGATAACGCGCTCGTCAGCACCTAAAGCTCGTTTAACACCTATCTCTTGAGTTCTCTGATTTATGGTGTTCGACATAACACCATAAATACCACTTGCAGCCAATACCACTCCAGCTATAGCAAATAAAGCAGTTAAGCTACTAATAAAAACTACGGGTGCTGTTATTCTGTCATTACTCGCTTGGTAAGTCTCGATACGATAGGAAGCAAGCCCACTATCAATTCCTTGTAAGGCTTTACGTAACAGCTTAATGACATGGCTATTGTCAGCGGTCAATTGTATGGCAATGGTTATTCTACTTCTTGGCGCTTGTGTATAAGGCCTAAATATTGAAGGAACACTCGCCGCAGAGCCATCTCGGTTTCCTTGAATAGTATGTTCAACAACACCAACAATAGTAATCCATTGTACATCACCGGTTTCTTTAGCCACTAAACGAAACCTTTTACCGATTGCGGACTCACTAGCAAAATGTCGTTCCGCAAAGCTCTCACTTACCAGTGCAGTCTGTTTGTTATCACGATTATCACTGCTACTAAAGTATCGCCCTTGACGTAGTTCAACGCCCAACTTAGCCAAATCCCCTGGCATAGTGGCAATATAATTAGCCCTTGGGTAACTATTATTGCTGCCCTTAGTATACTCTTTTCCTTCAAGCATGACTTTTTGCTCTGCACTATAGTGACCAGGTAATGAAGACATTATCATCACTTCGTTGATGCCGGTATAGCTCTGCATTTGTGTTTGCAATTGTTTAACAAACTGAACCTTTTTTTCCACAGAATCATAATTTGTTTCAGGTAATAGCACATTAGCCACTAACGTATTACCCGTTTCTGCCCCTATATCTTTATTGGTTTGCTCGTTAGCCGATTGCACCATAACGGCTGCCGCAATTAACACTGTCATGGAAATAAAAATTTCACTGATAACTAATAAACGATTAAGGCGCCCTGCTTTTTTACCTAAAGCGCCTCGAGTACCATCACGTAATACCGCATTGAAATCGCCACCAGTGGTGCGCCAAGCAGGGAGTAAGCCAGTAACTAAGATAGTAGACACTAAAATACCAATGAATAATTTGATGGTATAACTGTCAATACTAAAATCCCACCAAAAAGCCAACGGCTCAGCAAAAAATGTTGTAACTATGGGCTCTGTTATTTCTAAACCCCACGCCATAACCAAGAAACCAATAAGGCCGCCAATAGTACAGATAATGGTACTTTCCCATAACAACTGAGTGATTAAACGAGAACGCGGCGCTCCTAAAGCAAGCCTAATAGCCGTTTCCTTGCCTCGCTCTAAGGCGCGAGAAAGTAATAAATTACCCACATTGATAGAAGCCAGTAACAAGATTAATATTGCAACGATATGCATGGTATACACTACTGGTTCTCCGCCAGCACCACCGGATCCAGGTATAGAAGCAATAAAGGCGCTAATACCTGAATTAGTTTGAGGGTATTGTTTTTCAATACGTTGCATGATGACATTCAACTGTCTGTTAAAATCTGCCATAGACACGCCTTTTTCAAGGTGCGCTAAGCCATGAATTCCGGTTGCCTGTTCTCGTATTAGCTGGCTAGGGTCAATACGCAATGGCAACCAAACTTCGGCATTCCTTGGAAATAAATAACCTTGTGGCATAACACCTATCACACGGTGGTTTTTACCGTTGATGCGCATTGATTGTTCAATAACGTTCTTATCGCCGCCAAATTGACTTTGCCAAAGTTGATAACCAATAACGACTACTTGCTCTGCACCAATATGTTCATCTGCCGCGTTAAAAGTACGCCCCAATAGTGGTTTAGTACGCGTTAAGTTAAATATATTGGCTTGAGCGAGAATCGCGGCATACCTGATAGCGCCATCTCGGCCTGAAACAATCACATTAGTGTTTTTATAACCGCCAAACTCTGTTAAGCCTTGGACATTTTTTTGTATCTCACGATAATCAAGCCAATTGATTTCACTTTCATCTCGTTCGCCATTTAGTGATCCGCTAATCACCACTAACGATTCACCATCTTTAAAAGCTAAATCTTTAAATAAAATGGTATTAAAAAATGAAAACATATAAACACTTAAGCCAATACCTGTCGCCATCACTAAAGTCGTCAGCACGGTAAAGCCAGGTTTTTTAGCTAACAACCTAAGGGCATATTTAAAATCTTGCCATATCATAGTCTTACCCTCTAAGCTGCAGCAGTATCATTGCTGGTATGTTGATTTTGTTCTGCCACAATTTGACCATCTAAAATATCAATATTTCTGACAGCCCTTTTGGCAGAACGAGGGTCATGGGTCACCATACAAATAGTCGCGCCTTCCCTATGCAGCAAATCTAACAATTCCATCACAGCCTCGGCATTTTTTGAATCTAAATTTCCGGTAGGCTCATCAGCAAGAATAATTGAGGGTTTGCCAACGATAGCACGTGCTACCGCTATACGCTGCTGTTGGCCACCAGAAAGTTGCAAAGGATAATGCTTAGACCTATGTGACATATTAACTTTTTCTAGTGCTTCCTTAACCATTGCCTTGCGCTGGTCTTTGCTTAGATCTTTACGGTAAGTGAGCGGCAATTCAATATTCTCTTCGACGTCAAGATCACTGATCAAATTGAAAGATTGAAATATAAAGCCTATTTCCATATTACGAATACGAGCTCGCTCTTTTTTAGAAATATTTGACACATCGTGCTCGGCTAACTGATATAGCCCTTCTGAGCTGGTATCTAACAATCCTAATAACGACAACAAGGTTGATTTTCCACAGCCTGATGGGCCTGAGATAGAAATATAATCACCTTTATTAATTGTTAAGGTAATATCATTTAATGCGTGAGTTTCCACTTCGTCGGTGTAAAAAACTTTCTTTATATTTGCTAATTTAATTAATGTCTTAGTCATATTTTTCCCCTTTCTTCCTTAGTGCTATCTTATAGTCTTCAAGTAACTTGGGTATAGATTAGTTAATTCTGATTTTTTCAAAATTCTGCCAGCTGCTCGTGTCTGATATCACTACTTTGTCACCCAATGCTAAACCTTCAATAATTTGGATTTCATTAATAGCGCCTTTACCTAGCTTAACTTGGGTTCGTTGAGCGAAATCACCATCATCATCTAGCTTATACAATGTTGAGGTTGAATTACTTTGCGCAAATATTGGTCGACTGACATATAAAGCATTGGCTATATCAGTAATTTTTATCTCCCCTTCAACACTAAGATCCGGTCGTGCATCACTTGGTAAAGCTTGAGTAAAGTCAACATCAACTTGAACACTGCCATTAACTACCGTAGGCTCTATTCTTGAAACTACGCCAGAGACTTTACTGTTACGAGTATCGACAATAACCTGTTGACCTATTCGAACTTCACTAATCAATAATTCGGCTACTTGCAACTCGGCTATTAATGAGCCTTGTTGTGCTAGTTTCGCTAAACTACTGCCCATAGTGATGCGCTGGCCAGGTTCGACGGCGACTTCTTGAACAACACTATCTAAAGTGGCATAAACCATTAAATTTTTAACTTGTTGCTCGGCTCGCTCAAGTGTCTTTCTCATTTTATTTAATCGTGATTGTCGGGCATTATTTTGTGCTACAAGGTTCTCTATCATGGTTTGCCAAATTTTGTCTTGGATTTGCCATCGTTGATTCAATTGTGCCGTTTCAAGGGTAGTCTTTTCATAGTCAATTCTAGAGACTGCACCTGACTTTTTGTCAAACAACTCTTTTTGCGCATCTAGTTTTAACTTACTACTTTCAAAGTTCATCTTGGCATCAAGCATTTGCGCTTTTTGAAATAAAATTGCTGACTTTTGCTCAACTTCACTGGCTTTACTTTCAGCTATATTGGCTTCCAATTCCCACTCAGTTTCCTCTAATAACTGCTGTAATTGTGGATTACTCAACGCTATGATGAGTTCACCTTTTTTAACCACTTTTCCTGGTTTCACTACAACACGTTCAACATGGCCATCAACACTTGCTGCCAACCACTGAATATTATCGGCGACTAAGGTGCCAGTACCTCTTACGGAGACATAGAAATTGCCTTGTTTTACCTTTGCATAAACCATGGTTTCATCATCAACGAAAAAATCTGCTTGCGCTAATGAAAAGCTGTAGTTTAAAGCCAGTGCAATAACAACAATAAGTAAGGCAAATGGCCATAATGACTTTAGCCGGTTCTGCTTTTTATTTGTAACCGATATATCCAAAATTACTACTCCAATCATTTAATTGACAAGAGTATTGCAGTCTCTATACCAATATAACTAAGCATTTGAAATATATGAATTTAGAATAGATAAATAAAATAAACGAAGCGTAGGTAGTGCTTGTTAAATTCCATAAATGGGAAAGGTAGCGCTGCTAGGTTTCCCATTTATGGGAAGAGTGACAAGTAATAGAGAAGTCCAAGAGAGTCAACTATCTGATAGCAAGGAAGGTAGGTATTTAGGTATTTAAAAGAGGTTGATGACAGCCAGAATAGAAAAGGCTGTCAAACTGAGTTTTCAATATAGTCACTCATAGGGAACGACTACTGGCTATTCTGGGCGAGTAAGAGAAAAGTGTTGGTAAGCTCTGTCTGTTGCTATTCTGCCACGCGGGGTACGTTGCAAAAAGCCTTGTTGAATTAAAAAAGGCTCTAGTACATCTTCTATCGTTTCTCGCTCTTCACCAATAGCTGCAGCAACATTATCCAAGCCTACAGGTCCGCCCATAAATTTATCAATAATAGCATGTAATAGCTTTCTGTCCATAATATCAAAGCCTTCACTGTCAACTTCTAACATATCTAATGCAGCAGCGGCAGTTTGTTGATTAACCACTCCGTGCGATTTTATATCGGCATAATCACGCACTCGGCGTAATAAACGATTAGCAATACGTGGCGTGCCGCGAGAACGACGTGCCACTTCAAAGGCACCTTGTTCATCTATGTTTAAGTTCAAAAAATGTGCCGAACGACTGACAATAGTTGATAAATCGGCAACATTATAAAATTCTAATCGTTGAACAATGCCAAATCGATCACGTAGCGGTGACGTTAATGCACCTGCTCGAGTGGTAGCGCCAATAAGTGTAAATGGGGGTAAGTCTAACTTGATAGAACGCGCTGCAGGTCCTTCACCAATCATAATATCTAATTGATAATCTTCCATCGCAGGATAAAGTATTTCTTCAACCACAGCACTTAAACGATGGATCTCATCAATAAAAAGAATATCGTTTTCTTCTAAATTAGTTAGCAGCGCCGCTAAATCGCCGGCTTTTTCTAATACAGGTCCTGAAGTAGTGCGAATATTTACCCCCATTTCATTGGCAACAATATTAGCTAAAGTGGTTTTACCCAGACCTGGAGGGCCAAAAATGAGTAAGTGATCTAAAGGTTCGCCACGATTTTTTGCGGCTGGAATAAATATTTCCATTTGCGCTTTAACATGCTGTTGCCCCGTATAATCTTGTAGCATTTTAGGACGAATGGCACGATCTACCCTTTCATCTTCTACTGAAGCAATTGGTTCAATTAAGCGATCTGCTTCTATCATAGGTTACCTAAGTTCAAAATGTGATTAATCCGTTTGCTATATCATTGATTTTAATGCATCGCGAATAATGTTTTCGCTAGACATACCGCGATTATATACGGATTTAACCGCTTTATCTGCCTGTACTTGTTTATAGCCAAGTGAAAGTAAGGCATTAATAGCATCGCCTTTATTATCATTAACAAAAGTAGTTTCTTGACTCAGTTCAGCAGAGAGTTGTTCTGGTATCACGCCATCATCACTGACTAAGTGTATTTGTTGTGCTTGCCAGTCTTTCAAACGGTCACGCATTTCAATAAGTAAGCGCTCTGCTGTTTTTTTACCAACACCAGGGATTTTTACAATAGCGCTAATATCATCATGACGAACACAACTAACAAATTGATCAGCAGACATGTTTGATAAAATAGCTAACGCTAATTTAGGACCTACACCATTAACTTTTATTAATAACCGGAATAACTTACGTTCAACTTTATTGGCGAAGCCATAAAGCAATTGAGCATCTTCACGTACAACAAAGTGAGTATAAATAGTTGCCTGTTGTTCAAGCTCAGGTAAGGCATAAATACTCGTCATTGGCATGGTGACTTCATAGCCCACGCCAGCACATTCAATTAATATTTCAGGAGAGTTTTTTTCAACAAGCGTGCCACGTAAACGACCAATCACAACAAGTACCAAAGGCTATTATTAATGAACCAGATACTACCACTATATATTTATACAGTAAAGTGATTGATTTTGCCGCTTAGTTAATAAGTGAAAAGTAAGCATAAGCCAAATAACACAGAAAAATCACTTCCTCAGCGCCTCTGTGTTCTCGGTGGTGATATTGCTTCTATGTCCTCAGTCCTTAACGTAAGCGTCCTCTAACGATTTTAGTAGCTTGACCAGCTAATATGGCAACACTGGTATGGCTATGACCATGACATAGCGCGACAGCTAAGGCATCGGCAGCATCCGCCTGAGGAGTACCTGGTAACTTTAAAATACTTTTTACCATATGTTGTACTTGGCTTTTATCTGCTGCGCCTGTACCTACAACAGCTTGCTTAATTTGTCTTGCTGAATACTCTGCTATGGTTAACCCTGAATTGGTCGCCGCAACAATAGCTGCACCTCGTGCTTGGCCAAGTTTCAAAGCCCCCCCAGGATTCACTCCCATAAAAACTTGTTCAATGGCAAACATATCCGGCTTGAATTGAATAATTAACTCAGATACGCCAGCAAAAATAGTTTGCAAACGTGAAGCTAAATCTTCCCCCTGACTCATCGCTTTAATACAGCCACTACCAAGGTAGGTAAAGTGTTGCTTTTCTTGCTTGATAACGCCGTAACCAGTAAAGCGTGAACCGGGATCAATCCCTAATATTATTGTCAACAGTTAACCTCTTGATTGATATCTTATCTTCGATAGATGTAAGTTATATTAATGCCATAAAAAATGCAGCTAAAACATACGTTATAGCTGCATTAACATGACTAATATTGAGTAATCACAATACACAATAGTTACCATTTATCTATTAATAAACGGCTATCTCATTACGCCTGTTCTACGTCTTTCTTTTCTACAGCAAGCGTTGCTATACCTAACTCTTTAAGCTGTTCAGGGTTAGCTTTACCCGGCGCATTGGTTAATGGACAAGCCGCCGTATTGGTTTTCGGGAAAGCCATTACGTCACGGATTGAACTAGCACCTGTCATTAACATGACTAAACGGTCAAGACCAAAAGCTAAACCAGCATGTGGCGGCGCACCGTATTGTAGCGCTTCAAGTAAGAAGCCGAATTTCTCTTCTGCTTCTTCATCACTAATGCCTAAAATTCTAAATACTGCTGCTTGCATATCTTGATTGTGAATACGTACAGAGCCACCACCAAGTTCACAACCATTTAGTACCATGTCATACGCATCAGATAAAGCGCCAACAGGATTTGCTTCTAACTGCTCTGCTGTTAAATTAGTAGGTGCAGTAAACGGGTGATGAATGGCATGCATATGACCATCTACTTCTTCAAACATTGGGAAGTCAACGACCCAAAGAGGTTTCCACTCACCTTGAAGTAAGTCAAGATCTTCACCTAGTTTAAGGCGAAGTGCACCTAAAGATTCAGTAACAACATTGTATTGGTCTGCACCAAAGAAAATGATATCGCCTGTTTTAGCATTAGTACGTTTTAATAAAGTTATTGCCTCGTCACTTGATAGGAATTTCAAGATTGGTGATTGTAAACCCTCAATACCAGTAGCAAGCGCGGCATCGATATCATTAACTTTTAACCAAGGCATACCTTTAGCGCCGTAAATGCCAACAAATTTAGTTAATTCGTCCAGACCTTTACGAGAGAATTTAGCTGCACCTTGAGGTAGACAAATTACGGCAACACGACCTTTTTCATCGTTAGCAGGTCCTGAGAATACTTTAAATTCAACATCTTTTAAAATATCAGCAACGTCAATTAATTCTAATGGGTTACGTAAATCTGGCTTATCACTACCAAAACGAGTCATGGCCTCAGAATAAGCCATACGTGGGAACTCACCTAAATCAACATCAAGCATGGTCTGGAATAATTCACGGATCATTTTTTCCGTAACTTCCATCACCTGATCGCTGCTCATGAACGAGGTTTCAATATCTATTTGCGTGAATTCAGGCTGTCTATCGGCACGTAAATCTTCATCACGGAAACATTTAACGATTTGATAGTAACGTTCCATACCTGACATCATTAACAATTGTTTAAACAATTGTGGTGATTGTGGTAAAGCAAAAAACTGACCTTTATGGGTACGACTTGGTACTAAATAGTCACGAGCACCTTCAGGAGTTGCCGCTGTAAGAATAGGGGTTTCAATATCTAAGAAGCCTTGTGACTCTAGTGAGCTACGTACTGCTGAAGTTACTTTTGCACGAAAACGTAAACGTTCAGTCATTTCAACACGACGTAAGTCTAAATAACGGTATTTAAGGCGAAGCTCTTCAGAGTTGACTTGGTTTGAATCAAGCGGCAAAGGCGCTGACTTATTTAAGATAGTAAGTTCTAAACCGAGTACTTCAATACCACCTGTTTTCATGCCTTTATTTACTTGGCCTTCAGGACGAGCACGTACCTTACCTGTAATTTGTACACAAAACTCATTACGTAAAGTGTTTGCTTTTTTAATCACTTCAGGTAAATCAGGATCATAAACAACTTGCACAAGACCTTCACGGTCACGTAAATCTAAAAAGATCACTGCGCCAAGGTCACGACGTTTGTTAACCCAACCACATAAAGTTATTTCTTGTCCGATGTGAGATTCGTTCACCTCACCACAATAAAGACTACGCATGTATTTTGCCTTACTAATTATGTCTAAACATATTAACAAGCACTGTTTAGTACTTGTCTGGATAATTTTGGCCATATTATAAAGCAAAGATTGTTAATGTCACCCTAGAACAGGCAGATGCGCTAATTATACCAAGTACATTAATTAATATTAAAGGCACAACAAAGTATTTTAAACTAACAAGTATGGACTAGTTTACTAATGTCAGTTGGATATATCTTAAGAATTACTTCCTCTGTGTAGCGCGAAAGCACCTCTGTGCTCTCGGTGGTAAATATTTTGTGTCTTTAAAGTTAGTTGGTAGTGATCAGTTAAAAATATAATGATTTTTACCGGCAGCTTTTACCCTATACATCATAGTATCAGCAATTTTAAGCAGGTCGGTGTCGTTATCACCATCATCTGGGTACATGGCAATACCAATGCTACAGCCAATAAATGCGTTGGTTTTCGATAGTTCAAACTCCTTTTGCATCAATCTTAATACTTTTTCTGCTACATAGGCTGCTTCATTAGGACTATTCAAACCAGTAAGTAACAAAACAAATTCATCACCACCAAAGCGCACTACCGTATCTGAACTTCTCACACACCCCTGCAAGCGAATGGCAACTTGTTGCAATAATTCATCCCCTACTCCATGGCCGTGGGTATCATTAATATTTTTAAAACCATCGAGATCAATAAATAATACTGCCATTTTAAGTGACTGTCGTTGATGGAACTCTATTGCTGTGCTTAATCTATCCTTTAATAATACTCGGTTAGCAAGCCCCGTTAATTCATCATGAGTTGCCATATGTTTCATAATTTTCTCTAGCTGTTCTCGATGTTTTATTTCAACTTGCAATCGTCTATTCCACATGACAATAACACCAAGTACCAATAAAATTATGACACCAATTTGTGCTCCAACTTGTAAGACCACATTTTTATCAAGCCCTGTATTAATGGCTAGGGTAAACCAATTGTCATAAATGGCTTGTTTCTCTTTTTCAGTAATCGATAATAAACCTTTATTAATGATTCCTTTCAATAGCGGTAACTGTTTATTTATTCCAAAGTGACTTTTCTCTAAGCTGACATCTTCCATCATAGATATCATCAAAGTAACAATATTTTCCTGCTTTAATAATTGTGTCGCCGAGGCCATCGTTGTAATGAAACCATCAACACGCTCCTGTTGCAGCGCAACTAGTGCTTGCTCTCTGTTATCAACTAATTTAAAGGTGATTAAAGGATGTTTATTTCTTAACTTGGCGATTAAATAGTAGCCTTTGACAATAGCAACTTGTTTACCATAAAAATCTTCAAGCTTTGTTTTTCGGCCATAATATTGTGGATGCACCATTACCCACGGCATTTGCCAATAACTCTCAGTGAATATCAGTAGCTTTTCACGTTCTGCTGTTGGCGTTATACTGCCAAGCATATCTATTTTATTATCTAATAATGCTTTATATAACTCTTGCCAACTATCAAAAGCCACATAGTTAAACTCAATACCGGTTCTATCACTAATTAAACGCGTAATATCACGATTAATACCTGAAAATTTTCCGTGTTCGTCAATAAACTCTATCGGCGATAAACTCTTAATAATGCCTAAGTTAATTTTTTCATGGGACGCTAAAAAGTCTTTATCAGCCTCACTCAGCATAATTTTTTGTGCTTGTTGTTTATAATAGTGTTCTCCCGTATTACCGTTCAACCATCTATCTTCAATTTTAATAAGACTATTAATATCTAACTCGTTAAAGCCTCTATTAATGATCTCCAATAGTTTATTATTTTTGTGATGAATCACAGGTGATAATTTTAAGGTGATAATAGGACTGTCTAACCGGTAAAAAAATCCTTGTAAGTTATTTTGTACTAATCTTGTGTTAATTAAATCAACCAAGCCCACGATGCCAGAGATCTCATTTCGCTCAGCGGCATTTAACATACTACTGAGACTACTAAAATAGCGAATATTCAACTTGGGATATTGTGTTATCAATTGGTCTTTAAAAGTAGAGTTTTGCCAAATACCAATAACACCTTGGTTGCGCTGTTGATTAAACTGCTCCAATGAACGAATTCGCTTACCTTCAATATCTTTAACGTTTTTATTTAGATAAACTTGCGCATTAGATGAATAAATTGAATTCGCAAAAGATGTCTCTCCAGACGCTTTAACATGATCAGGATAAGCCAAAAATATATCCGCTTTTTGCTCTGTTATAAGATCTAATCCTCCGGTCATATCACGAGGAACAAACTCAACATTAATCCCTACTTGTTTAGACCATAAGCGCCAGACATCAATCAATAACCCTTGTGGCTCTCCTGAAGAACTAACGCCCATATAAGGTGGGTAATGTGATGAAAATGCGAGCAACAAACTGTCTTTTTGTTTATCTAAACCTAACCATTTACGCTCAATGGCTGATCGCTCTTCTCTTGTTATTTTTTTAAATCCTTGTTCGATTAAATTGAGTAATACATCATTATCTTTAGCCACCGCAACGCCATAATCACCTTGTTGATAGCGTAAAACCTTATGGGCTGGAAAGCGCTGCCTTAAGCTATCGTAATCAGGAAAATTATCCGCTAACTTTTCTAAGCCAGTAAAAACTAAAAGTTCGTTATTTAACGCCCCACGGTATAAATCGTGGCGATTATCATATGTTTTTAAAACAAAATCAGGGTGATGTTTTTCCAAGCTTTCAATATGAGCTGATCCTTTTACTACCCCTATGTTGTAGGGTTTTAAATCAGCTAAACTATTAACATTGCTAAGTTGTTGACTTACATACAGGTGTGTATAAATAGAAAATAACGGTTGGGAGAACTCTAGTGTTTTTCGCCTTGAATCAATAATGGATAACCCAGCGTGGATATCTACATTGCCTTTAGCTACTTCACTTAGTGTATCTAACCAAGGCAGCACAATAAATTGTACTTCGACATGCTGTTTTTTAGCCCATAAGCGCCACATATCTGCCATCAAACCAATGGCATTACCCTGCTCGTCAATAGAGTGATACGGGAAGGAAGTTTCATTAATAGCAATTGTTAAGGGTTGCTTAACGGCTATGACAGCCTTTTCAGCAAACACTGTTTGGCTGAAAATAGCCAAAAACAAAGTAATTAAAATAATGTAACTGGTCTGTTTATAAAAAAAATTCAAAAAAACACCCTATAAATATAGCGTTGCTAATAAGATCGGTTAAAATAAGCCATTATATATCCGCTAACAATCAAGTTACTAACTTAACATAAAAGTGAATAGAACAAAGAAAATGCATGATTCTGATACCGATTTAATTTACTCACAAGCACATAATCAGGTAAAAAACTTTACCTTTGATGCGCAAGTTGTTGAAGTTTTCCCCGACATGATATCTCGATCTGTGCCGGGCTATAAGACTATCATCGACACTATAGGTCGTCTTAGCCAACGCTTCGTCCAAGAAGATAGTAACATCTATGATCTAGGTTGCTCTTTAGGCGCTGCAACACTAGCTATGCGTAAAGGAATTACCGCTAGCAACTGTAAAATCATCGGCGTGGATAATTCTATCGATATGGTAAAGCGTTGTAAAATGCATGTTGATGCGTTTAAAGGGAAGACTCCAGTCACGATTATTGAAGGCAATATTCAAGATATCGAGATAGAAAATGCTTCCATGGTGGTATTAAACTTCACCTTACAGTTTATCGAAAAGCCACAGCGCCAAGCGTTACTCAATAAAATAGCCCAAGGTTTAAGACCTGGTGGTTTATTGGTTTTGTCTGAAAAAATATCCAGTGATGATAACGTTATTGACGATGTATTAATTGATTTACACCATAATTTCAAACGCGATAATGGCTATAGTGAATTGGAAGTTGCTCAAAAGCGTAGCGCATTGGAAAAAGTCATGTTGACTGACTCACTTGATGTACATAAACAGCGCTTAGCACAAGCTGGTTTTCAACATGCTTCATTATGGTTTCAGTGTTTTAACTTCACCTCACTTATCGCCATAAAGTAGTTACCAAAATTAATTTACTGATTAATTATTTACAAAATATAAAGTACGCCCATTTAAACGACTAATTAGAATCCTATGAAACAGTTCAACGAATTTTACCAACAAATTGCCACTAACCGTTTAGGGCATTGGCTAAACACTTTACCTGCACAATTGAGCCATTGGCATGAAAATAACCTGCACGGTGAATTCAAGCACTGGCAAAAAACTCTTGATGCATTACCCCTAGTGGATGCTAATTCAGCGATTGATATAACGAATACCGTTACAGTTGGCGAATTGGGTGATTTAGATCAGGGACAATTTAAGCGCCTTGAAAATTTAATGAAAAAGTTTAAACCTTGGCGTAAAGGACCCTACCATATTCATGGTTTACACATTGATACTGAGTGGCGGAGTGATTTTAAATGGGATCGTTTAGCTGAGCATATTAGTGATTTATCGGGTAAGTATGTTTTAGATATTGGTTGCGGCAGCGGTTATCACTTATGGCGAATGCGCGGCGCAGGGGCAAAATTTGTTGTTGGTATTGACCCAACTCAGCTGTTTTTAATGCAGTTTAATGCAATAAAGCACTTTATTGATGATAGCCCAGTGCATTTATTACCGTTAGGTGTTGAAGAACTACCTGAGCTAAAAGCATTTGATACAGTATTTGCTATGGGTGTGCTTTATCACCGTAGATCGCCAATTGATTTCCTTTATCAATTAAAGGCACAACTGGTTAAAGGTGGTGAATTAGTATTAGAAACACTCATCGTCGATGGTGATGAGAATACGGTATTAGTGCCCGGTGAACGTTACGCAAAAATGCGCAACGTTTGGTTTTTACCCAGTGAAAAAGCCATGTGTGCTTGGTTAGAGCGATGCGGTTTTAATAATGTTCGCGTAGTAAATACGGATATTACAGCATTAGATGAGCAACGAAAAACCGAGTGGATTGATACAGAGTCGTTACAAGATTTTCTTGACCCAAATGATAGCAGTAAGACCATTGAAGGTTACCCGGCCCCTAAACGCGCCATATTTATTGCTAATGCTTAAAAATACAATTGAACAACAGAGCAAATCACCACAGAGAACACAAAGGCTGCGCTATACCGAGAAAAGATAAGCCAAAGTAAATGATGTAAGTTATAGTAACTCAACAAGTTATATAACTTCGCCCAGTTTTAACTAAGGATAGCTATGAATGATGTTTGGTTAGCAAGACGGCTTGAAAAAGTGACATACAGACAGCAAGATCATCGTGACCCTTTCCAGCGAGATCGTGCTCGAATAATGCACTCTGCTTCTTTTCGTCGCTTGCAATCAAAAACCCAAGTGATGGGGAGCGGACAAAGTGATTTTTACCGTACTCGCTTAACACATTCATTAGAAGCGGCACAAATAGGCTCAGGCATTACCGCTCAACTACGCTATAAATTCCCCAAACTATGTGCAGCCCTTTTTCCTAACAGTGATAGCTTAATAGAAACTATTTGTTTAGCTCATGATATAGGACATCCGCCTTTTGGTCATGGTGGTGAAGTAGCACTGAACTATATGATGCGAAATCATGGCGGCTTTGAGGGTAACGGCCAAACACTCCGCATTGTGGCGCGCTTAGAAACATTTAGTGAACATTTTGGTATGAATCTAACGAGAAGAACACTGCTTGGTTTGATGAAGTACCCGCAGTTAATAGATACACTTAGCAAAGAGACTAAATCAAGCAGTGCTAGTAACTTTCGACAACTTAAAGCCGATGAGTGGCATCCACCTAAAGGTTTATATACCGACGACCAAGATATTATTGACTGGATACTTGAACCCTTATCCAAAACAGACCGTGCCTTGTTTCAAAGTCTAAGCAGCCAAAGTATGAGTGGTCAAACGATGAACGACCAAAGCTCAAGCGATGAAAACGTGACCATGCAAGACAAAGACAAACATCAAAAAACCCGTTTTAAGTCACTCGATTGCTCTATTATGGAGTTAGCCGATGATATTGCCTATGGCATTCATGATCTCGAAGATGCCATAGTAACCAAAGTCGTTAGCCGTAACGATTTTGATCGAGAAGTAATACATAAACTACAAAAAATTGATGATGTTTGGTTGCAGGAATACAGCGCGACTTTAACGGATAAACTCTTTAGTGATCACCATCATTTGCAAAAAGATGCTATTGGCGGCTTAGTCAATTACTTGATTACAGCGATTAAATTAACCGATTTAAATGAGCAAGATGATCTAAGTTTTGTCGAGCCAATATTGCGCTACAACGCCACTTTATCGACAGCAACAGCACAAGTACTGAAAATATTTAAAGATTTTGTTTATAACTATGTTATTAAATTAACTAGTCTTCAACGTTTAGAATATAGAGGTCAACAAATAGTGATGGAGCTTTTTGAAGCGTTATCATCGGATCCTAACCGTCTACTACCAAGTAATAGTGCTAAACGCTGGCAACAGGCAATAGATAACAATGAAAATTCACACCGAATAATCGCCGATTATATTGCTGGTATGACAGATGATTACGCCACAAGGCTTTATCAGTCACTATTTAATGCCCATGGCGCATCAGATTACCAATTAAGTTAAATAAGACTTACTAATAATATAAAAACATGAGATTAATGCAGTAATGCTCGATATATACGCTGGAAAAAACGCCTTGAAAATTATTCAAGAGCAAGGCTTTAAGCAAGAACTATTTACTAATTTTCTGGGCGCTAGCGGCGGGCCAAAATGGTTTACCTTATTTGGTTTAGATAAATATCTCTTTGGTGATTTTTTCAAAGAGAGAAGCACAGCGCTTAACTTAATTGGCTCAAGTGCTGGTGCCTTTCGTGCAGCAGCTCTGACACAACTCAAGCCAGTACAAGCTATTGAACGTTTAGCTTATACCTATGCTAATACTGTTTACTCCAACAAACCAAACCCACAAGAGATATCAAACCAAGCTGTTTTTATTGTTGATCAGCTCTTCGGTGAAAGTGGTGCTAGTGAGGTGATCAACAATAATATCTTCAGAGCACACTTTTTAGTGGCTAAATGTAATGGCTTAACCTCTTTTGATAATAAGATTATGCAAGGTGCTGGCTTAATTAATAGCATGTTGCTGAATAAAATAGATAGAAAACTACTCAGCAAGCAATATCAACGCTATATTTTTCAGCACCCAAGCAGTAATTTGGTCATAAAGGACCCCTATAATTTCAGCAACTTTTACCAAACCTTAACCCCTGACAATATTAAAAGTGCCGTACTGGCTTCAGGCTCGATCCCGATGGTGATGACAGGTATCAAAAATATTAACGGGTCAAACAAAGGTACCTACCGAGATGGCGGTATAATTGATTATCATTTTGACTTTTCATTAGCCAACAATAACTCTGATAAACAAAGAAACCATGAACACGCTCTAAAAAGAGCCGCCACAGGAATAAAGCCTGGTTTAACACTTTATCCGCACTTTAGCTCCGAGCCCAAAGCAGGATGGTTTGACAAAAGTTCAACTCGAAAAGTACTAGCCAGTAGTTATGAAGACACAGTGTTATTAGCACCCTCACAGAAATTTATAAAATCACTACCTTATGGAAAAATTCCCGATAGAACAGACTTTACCAAGCTTGACGCAGCAACAAGAATTAAATATTGGCTAAAAGTATTAGCCGAAACAGATAAGTTAGCTCAATGCTTTAATGAATTTGTGATGAAACAAGATATAGCGATGATAAAGGCATTTAAGCCCTAGCAACGCCACGTTGAAACCGTCATTCCCGAAGTGTTTAGTCTGGAATCCATTAGCTTTTCCCATCACTTAAGCACTTATCTATTCTTTTTTGAATTTCCACCTGCTTTAAATCGAGCAATTAGACTCTGACTAGAAGCAGATAGTAAATCATCTTCAGCACCGTCTATAGCAGATAAGATTCTTGATCCTAACTGTTTTCCTAATTCAACGCCCCATTGGTCAAAGGAATTGACTTGCCATAAAACCCCTTGAACAAATATTTTATGTTCATATAGCGCAAGCAAAGCGCCCATTGATTCAGGGGTTAGCTGATCCATCACTAAAGTATTGCTCGGCGTATTACCTTTCATGGTTTTATGAGGAGCAAGTCGTTCTACTTCTTTCGAAGTGTAGCCAGATTCCAAAAGCTCAGCTTTAACTTGTGCTAATGTTTTTCCTTGCATCAAAGCTTCACTTTGGGCAAAGCAATTAGCAACGAGTACTTTATGATTCTCGGTGTATTGACTTCGACCTTTTAAAGCAACAATAAAATCTGTAGGAATAATGTCATCACTTTGATGCATTAACTGCATAAAAGCATGCTGTCCATTAGTGCCCTCTTGACCAAAAACCACAGGAGCCGTTAACCAAGATAGTTTATCACCTGATTTTGATACGGACTTACCATTACTTTCCATATCAGTTTGTTGCAAATAGCCAGGCAAAGCTCTTAACGCATGAGCATAAGGTAAAATAGCTAAAGTTGGGTACTCCAGTGCATTACGATTCCAAATACCAAGCAATGCCATAATAACCGGCATATTTTTTTTAAAATCGGTTGATTTAAAGTGCATATCCATCTCATAGGCACCTTGTTTCAATTTATTAAAATTGTCATTACCAATAGCAAGTGCAAGAGGCAGGCCTACCGCTGACCAAATAGAAAAACGTCCACCAACCCAATCCCACATCGGCAAAATATGCTTTTCACTCATTCCAAATTTTTTTGCTGCTTCAATATTACTACTCACTGCAAACCACTGCTTTTCAATAATAGGAGAGGTATTGTCAATATTTGGGTCTTCTACAGACACACAAGATAACATCCACTGCTTCACAGCCTTTGCATTTAGTAGGGTTTCTTGTGTGGTAAAGGTTTTAGAAATAACTACAACAAGCGTTGTTTCATAATTCAGTTTTTTGAGCTTTTCTTCAAGTGCCCCGCCGTCAACATTAGCAATAACATGAACAGCTAAACTTAAGTCACGGTAATGCTCTAAAGCTGACAAGCTTACTTTTACACCATAATATGAGCCACCAATACCGATAGCGATAACGTCAGTAAATTTTTCACCTGAGGCAGAGCGCAACTTTCCTGAACTAATATCATCAACAATCTCTGCCATGTACTGCTCGGTGTTAATAACCTCTTCAGCTTGAGTACCTAAGACTTTTCGTTTTATTTCGTCAGGAGCACGAAGCACGGTGTGCAGTACAGCACGCTTTTCTGTATTGTTAATCATTTCACCGGAAAACTGCGCGTTAATCTTCTCCTTAAGATTTGACGTCTCTGCTAGTTTAAAAAGCTCAGACATTTCATCATTGCTGATATTTTGCTTAGAAAAATCAAGATAAAGCCCATCAACACTGGTAGAGTATTGTTCAACACGAATGGCTGCTTTATTAGCAAATAAAGAAAGGATAGAACGAGATTTAGCCTGAGAGGCAAGTTGTTGTAGCGCTAATATATCCATATTTTTACTTTTGTTATCCAAATTATAATTTAAATTAAACTGAAAATAGTTAAAACAATATACTGAAATACTGAAATAAAAAGTAGCTTCATCATGAACAGCTACTTTTAAATGCACTGCTCACCTTAATATTTTTTCCCACAGCAAAAAATATTAAGGCATTATACCAAACCTCTGTCAAAATAAGTTAAGCCAGCAATGTCTTATTTTCTTGGTAAACAATCTCTAGTTGCTTTGAAATAAGTCTTATAGTTTCAGGTTTTACGCCTAATAGCTTGGCGGTCACATTAAAACTATGAATTGCGTCTACCACTTCCTGAATCACATGTTGGGCCTGTTTCCAATTTGAGAAGTTAGCCTGAATTGCCAATTTTTTCATAACATTCAAACTCGGTATTTTTCTAAAGCCAGCAAATGCGGTTGCATGTTCGCTATATGGAGATGGGCTAAAGGTAATATCGTAAAAGGGGGCGAGATGCCATTCACCATGGTCATTTTGTAGAAAAGCCCAATTCTTACTATGATCATCTTGATTCAAAGAGAATAGATTAAAGATCATACGGCGAAACATTTTTTGTCCTGCGGCAGGGCTTTTGCAAAGTAAGCTACTCGCTTTAATCAAGTCTTCATAGTCCAGGCTTGGCATTCTATAATCGGCATCAAGCAGCCCACAAGCACTGTGTAAGTGAAAGCGTCCTTCTTTGCCATTTGTATTTAAATAGGTATCAAAACGCTTTAGTGCTAGCCACTTTGTGGCACTTGAACTTTTAGGGGCATCTAATAATTTCCATTCAGGGACATCAATACCCGCTCGCTTCGCCATCGTTAAATAACTGGCTTCACAAAGCCCTTCTTCGTGGCCTAAAGCGAGTTGAGAGGAAGTGAATTTTACCAAATATGCTTCAGAGCCTTCACCTGCCTTAGTACTGCAATGGTTATTGTCAGACTCTTTTAAGTATAATTGCGCTTTAGGTCTGGCACCGCCAGAACCTCCAGCATTAACTAATGCTTGTAAAACCTCGGATGTTTGACCATCAAATATAGCCTGAGCTTGCAACCCTAAGTCTGCAACGGTTAAATCTCGGCAGTCATCTTGATGATATAACATTGAAACAGGAAGATAGGAAAGTGCTCCCATTGCTCTATCGCCGATAAATGATAGTCTGTCCATAGCGGTAACTTGATTGGGTGATATTTCTGCTTGTCTAAATATACGGTCCATTAGCAATAAACCCCAACCATCAGGAAGGGAATCTGAAAATGCGCCATGTAACCCGTTGTGAGGCTTTTTAGGTGCTAGTTGTAGTGTAGAGTCGAAGTTAAGATTAAAAGGGGATAAGTTGGCAAAGTTGTCTAAATAATTTATATGATATTGAAAATAAACACCTTGCTTGTTTTGTGCTAACTCACCAACAGCAATTGAACTACCATCAGATAATGTACGCCAAATCTCGAGTTTGTTTACTTTTTCATAACTCATCTTTTGAGTACCTCATCAATTGACCGTGGTGGTTCATTTGTTTTCGATGAAGGTTTAGTTAACGCATTTAAACGCGCTAAATCATCTAAGCTCTGCCAAAGCAGTAGGAATTGACGAAATGAGATTTGACCCGTTGTTTCAAATTTTTTTATGGTAGCAGCAGGTACCGTGCTACGACTAGCTAACTTTGCTCTTGATAGCTTTAATGCTTTCCTATTTGATACAAGCCATTCGCACATTGAAGTTTGAACATCTGTTGCTGATAATAAAGATAATTTATTCATAAAATCAATAATGGACACAGTAGTAGCCATTATAGCATTTAAAACACACTGACGGATACAATGGTGTCTTTTTTAAATGATAACTAGTCTCTTAATCTCTAGTACCTTAAATCACTTACCTAATAACATCACTTAAGCACTAGTCACTTCTCGGTGCAGCGCGAAGCGCCTCTGTGTCCTCGGTGGTGATAATCACTTCGTCATTCCCGAAATGTCTTGTCGGGAATCCATGCTATTATCACATCACTTGATCACTAGCCACTTCTCTGTGGTGAAAGTTACTAGTGTCTTTAATACCAAAGCCCCTGAAAACAGAAATCCTAAGCTTTAATAATGTCCTGTAAATAAGCTCGAAAATCATCAGCCAACTCAGCATGACGTAAACCATATTCAACATTAGCTTTCATATAGCCCAATTTAGAACCGCAATCATGTGACTTACCCGTCATATGAAAAGCTTCAACCGTCTCAATCTTCATTAAGCTAGCAATAGCATCAGTTAATTGAATTTCATCTCCAGCACCCGGAGGTGTAAACTCGAGCATATCCCAAATTTTCTCTGATAAGACATATCGTCCAACAACCGCTAAATTCGAAGGTGCTTCATCAGCAGGTGGCTTTTCAACTACAGCAGTCATCGCTGTTGATTCACCTGCAGTAAGTTGTTGACCTCCACAATCAGCAACACCATAATTACTCACCAACTCCATTGGCACTGGCTCAACCATGATTTGACTATGGCCGACTTCATAATAACGAGCTAACATCGCCGCTAAATTTTCAGTTTTTAAGTCACTACTAGCATCATCTAAAATAACATCAGGCAAAACCACCACAAATGGCGATTCACCAATAATCGGGCGCGCTTTTAAAACAGCATGACCTAAGCCTTTAGCCTCACCTTGACGAACATGCATGATAGTGACGCCTTTAGGGCAAATAGCCTGAATTTCATCAAGTATTTGACGCTTAACACGCTTTTCTAACGTTGTTTCAAGCTCAAACGATTTATCAAAGTGATTCTCTATTGCGTTTTTCGAAGAGTGAGTAACTAGTACTATCTCCTTAATACCTGCTGCAACACATTCGTCTACTATGTATTGAATCATAGGCTTATCGACAATAGGTAACATCTCTTTTGGAATTGCTTTTGTCGCTGGCAACATACGTGTACCAAGACCGGCTACGGGGATTACTGCTTTGGTTATTCTATTTGGCATTCTCATCCTTAATAATTACTAATTTATTGCGCTATTTTAAAGTTAAATTAGATCAATGTCACCGATAAATAGGTGAAATTAATTAAACTTTCATAAAACAGATTTAAAATAGATCAGAGATGAGCGTACTTAAAGGGTATTTGTATTGAGAGGGCTCTTGTCATTTTGAGACTTGAGCATAATCAAAGGTGAATTAGAAAGGCTACAGAGTTGGCCAAGCATTCATCTATGATTAGCAGTGACATAAAGATTTACGTTAAATCTAGAATCAACTGCTAATACATGAAAAAGAGAGCTATTTTAATAAGCTCTGGGGAAAACCAACGATTGATAAGATTTTAATTAAATCTTTTTGGTTATGAACATAAAGGG
>MAAC01005967.1_pt1 | contig 47968 bp, 42 predicted proteins | sample 1115981 | NCBI WGS metagenome assembly MAAC01 (sample SAMN04961126, study PRJNA320927) | seawater metagenome | isolation source: sample BD02T64 sea water enriched with oil for 64 days | place: USA:Gulf of Mexico | collected 2013-07-27 | reverse complement strand
CGTCACCAACACAAAACGACACGTAACGCTATGAAAAAGCTTTTAGAAACTACAGCTAAGAAAGATGCAAGTAAAATGTTTTCTGAAGTTGTATCTATGATAGATAAGTTAGCAAAGAAAAATATTATCCATAATAATAAAGCTTCTAACTTAAAATCTAATATGGCGAAGCACGTAGCTTCTTTATAAAAGAATAGCTTCTTAAGAAATTATAACTCCTTTAGGTTTTCCTGAAGGAGTTTTTTTGTGCCTTTTATTTAACAAAAACACTACTTGGAACCATCTTGGTATAATCACCACCATTGCGGATAACGTCTCTTACAATGGAGGAGGAGATGTTGGAAAGACTAGGAGAACACATGATAAAAACACTTTCAATAGAAGACATGGAACTATTGGTTTGAGCGATGGATTGCTCATAAGTAAAGTCGCTACTATTTCTGAGTCCTCTTAAAATATAACCGGCTTGTTCCTCTTTGCAAAAATCAACCGTAAGTCCGGTATAGGTTTTTACTTTTATTTTTGGTTGATTTATAAAAGCTTCTTCAATTTGTTTTTTTCGTTCTTCTAAAGAGAACATATATTTTTTATCAGCATTTACACCAATAGCGATTATGATTTCATCAAAAAGGGAAAGGGCTCTATTTATAACATCTATATGTCCCAAGGTTATGGGGTCAAAAGAACCAGGAAAAACTGCTCGTTTCATAGTTTAAATGTACTTAATTTTTAATTAATAACATTCTGTACCAGAACATCAAAAAAACTAGTTAATGTCATTCCAGATGCTCTTACCTGCTTTGGAACTATGCTTTCGATAGACAATCCTGGATTGGAATTAATTTCAATAAAATAGGGAACTCCTTCTTGAATAATAAAATCACTTCTTGTAATACCTTTCATATTTAGCAATTGGTAAATCTTTTTAGCTAATGATTTTACGTCTTCGGTTTCTTTTTCTGAAATTCTCGCAGGAGTAATCTCTTCAGATTTTCCTAAATATTTAGCTTCATAATCAAAATAATCATTTTCCGAAACGATTTCAGTAGTTGGTAATACTATTATGTCTTTCTTATTATTAAATACTCCTACAGAAACTTCGATGCCTTGTATGGCAGTTTCGATAATTATTTCTAAGTCCTCTTCAAAAGCCTTTTCAATAGCTGGAAGTAATTCGGAAATAGTATGAACTTTGCTTATTCCAAAACTAGAGCCAGCTCGATTCGGTTTTACAAAACAAGGAAGACCAACCTTTTTTACAATTTCAACTTCAGAAAAAGGAATTCCTTTATTTATATAAAATGATTTTGCACATTTAATCCCAAAGCCTTTTAAAACCGATAAACAATCTCTTTTATTAAAACTTAATGCAGCTGGATAATAATCGCAACTGGTTTGTGGAATGCCAATAAGATTTAAATATGCCTGAAGGTATCCATCCTCTCCTGGAGTGCCATGAATCGTATTAAAAATTGTATCGGGGATGATGGTTTCGTTTCCGTTTGAAAAACTAAAATCCGCTTTATTTATTGGATGCTTTATACCTTCTTGAGTTAGAAAGTACCATTCCTCCTTTAATATATGTATTGGATAGATGTGGTATTTGTGTTGATCTAATGAATCACAAACCACCTTTCCGCTTTGAAGTGAAATCTCAAACTCGCTAGAGTATCCACCCATTACTACTGCAATATGTCTTTTTTCCATACTTAAGTATATAAAACTCCGTTTAGAAATATATCTTATACGAATTTAAATAATTTTTAAAAATTACGATTCTAATTTTAATTTGTTTTTGATATTTGTTTTTACCAAGAAAACTGAATTAGGTTTTATATTTTTGCAAACTAATTATTAGCTTATGAATTTTATTAAATTTTTGTTCACCAAAACTTTTTTGCGACAATTGTTATTTGCCATAATTGCATTGGTGGTAATCTCTTTTTTTATTTTAATGTGGCTTAAGAATAGTACAAATCATGAACAGAAAATTAGAGTCCCTAGTTTAGCGAAAATGTTGCTGGAGGATGTAGATGATAAATTAAGTGATTTGGAATTGCGTTTCGAAATTTTGGACTCTTCCAATTACAATCCAGATTACCCTAAATATTCTGTAATTGAACAAATCCCTAAGGCAGGTGAATATGTAAAGGAAAACAGAAAGATATATATTACATTAAATCGCTCGGGTTATTCTTTTTTAAAAATTCCTGAGGTGGTTGGTAAAACTAGAAGGCAGGCTGAACCAACGTTAATAGCAATGGGTTTTAAAATAGGTAAAATTACATATAGACCTTATATTGCTGAAGACGAAGTATTAGAGCTTAAACATAAAGGAAATAAAATAGCCCCTGGAGATGAGCTTCAAAAAACAGAAGTTATAGATCTAGTATTGGGAGATGGTTCAGGAAACCTTAGAAGAGACGTGAAAGCAGCTAAAACTAATGAGCAAAAAAAACAGTAAGGATGGAGGAGAATAATATGGAAGGGCCAATGAAAGAAAATGCCAATGATGAATTGTATGAACATTTTCGATTTGAAGCTCAAAAAGGACAACAGCCCCTTAGAGTGGATAAGTATTTAATGAATTACATTGAAAATGCTACCAGAAGTAAAATTCAAAAAGCAGCTAAAGATGGAAATATTTATGTTAATGATGTTCCTGTAAAATCTAATTATAAAGTAAAGGCTAATGATGTGGTTAGGGTTCTTTTTGAACATCCACCTTATGAGCTTTTATTAGTTCCTGAAGACATTCCAATTGATATTGTTTACGAAGATGACGAGCTATTAGTTGTTAATAAACCTCCAGGAATGGTAGTGCATCCAGGTCATGGAAATTATAGTGGAACCTTAATTAATGCCCTGACTTTTCATTTTGATAATTTACCCAATAATAGTAGTAATCGCCCAGGGTTAGTACATAGAATCGATAAAGACACCAGTGGATTACTAGTTGTTGCAAAAACGGAAGGTGCAATGACCCACCTTGCTAAACAGTTTTTTAATAAAACAACAGAGCGTGAATATGTAGCATTGGTTTGGGGGGATGTAAAGGAAGATGAAGGTACCATTGAAGGGAATATTGGTCGTCACCCAAAAAATAGACTGCAAAACACAGTGTTTGAAGAGGATGAAGATGGGGATGAAAAAGGAAAACATGCAGTGACTCATTATAAAGTAATAGAACGATTGGGTTATGTGACTTTAGTTTCCTGTAGATTAGAAACAGGAAGAACACATCAGATTAGAGTACATTTAAAATATATTGGGCATACCTTGTTTAACGATGAACGATATGGAGGGGATAGAATATTAAAAGGAACCAGTTTTAGTAAATATAAGCAGTTTGTAGACAACTGTTTTAAAGTATTGCCTAGACAAGCGTTGCATGCGAGAACACTTGGTTTTGTACATCCTATAACTGAAGAATTCATGCGATTTGAATCGCCAATACCTGAAGATATAACACAGTGTGTTGAAAAATGGCAGAAGTATTCTGTGAATTCCAACAACCAATAATTTTTTTGATAAAAAACACTAAATGAAAATAGTCTTATCTCCTGCTAAAAGTCTGGATTACAAAAGTACTTTACCTGAAACAAAAAATACTATGCCAATTTTTATCGAGCAAGCAGAAATGCTTAATCATAAAATGGCAAGTAAATCGAAGAAGTTAATAGGAAAGTTAATGGGGATAAGTGATAAGCTTGCAGAGTTAAATTACCAGAGATATCAAGATTTTTCAACACCATTTACAAATAATAATGCACGTCCTGCAGTGTATGCATTTGCAGGGGATGTTTATATAGGTTTGGATGTTTATACTTTGACTGAAGATAAGATTGAAAGAATGCAAAATAGCTTGCGTATTTTATCGGGTATGTATGGAGTTTTAAATCCTTTAGATTTAATGCAACCCTATCGTCTTGAAATGGGAACGCAATTAAAAATTAATCGAAAGAAAAACCTATATGAATTCTGGGGGAGTACTATTACCAATGCTTTAAATAATGAATTAGAAGAAGGGGAATTGTTTGTGAACCTTGCTAGTCAGGAATACTTTAAGGTGATTCAAGCATCAAAACTTAATGTTCCAGTTATTTCTCCAATTTTTAAAGATTATAAAAAAGGAAAATTAAAAATAATCTCTTTTTTCGCTAAGAAAGCCAGGGGTAGTATGGCTCGTTATCTTATTGATGAAAATGTAGAAACTTTAGAAGGAGTTAAAGGTTTTATTACAGACGGTTATGGATACAGTGAGGAGTTTACTCAAAATGAAAATCAACCCGTTTTTGTTCGATAGTGTTTTTACATACCCATCCATATCCTCCTTTTATTTTTGATAGTACCACAAAACTTATTGTAGGTACTTTGCCACCACCTAGATTTACAACAGGAGATTTAAAAGCAGACGATGTAAATTTTTGCTATGGAAGTCGGGATGGGCAATTATGGCCAATACTCAATGCTATTTTTAATCTCGATTTAAAATATGAAACCACAGAAGAAGCTATAACTCAAAGAAAACAGTTTTTAATTAATAGAGGAATTGGGATTTGTGATATTGTAGCTTCGGCTAAAAGAGAAAAAGTAGACGCTTCAGATCTAGGAATGCAAGATGTCAAGTTTCGGGATTTAATTACATTTCTTCAAAAGTATTCAAAAATAGATACGCTATTATTTACTGGAGGAAATAGTAAAAACGGACCGGAATATTTTTTCAGAAAGCATTTGGCTGCTTATAATACTAAGCTTGAAGAGGTGTCTAATGTGGTTCCTAGAGTACATCAGTTTTTAATACCAAATTCTAAAAGGTTAATTAAAACGGTTTCATTAACCGCACCTTCAGGAGCTGCTAATAGGGCAGTTGGAAGCCTTCAGAAATATAAAGAGATGAAAGCAAAATTCCCATCCAAGAATACTATCGATTTTAGAATAGAACAATACCGCCCTTTTTTCTAAAAAAAAGTTAAACATTACTAATCTCTTGTTAAAGTCCCTTCCTTTTAGGTATAAATGAATAGTTTTAAAGGATGATTAAGGTAGTGTTGATATTAGGAATGCTTTTTTTTCAGACTTGCGCTGAAAAGAAAGTAGATACTATTCCGAAAGAGGATACAATTTCTTCAGAAAAAAAAATAGCAGAAACTCATTCTGCAACTAAGATCCCTACTCTTAATTATAAAGAACTAGAACCATTATTAAATAAAAAGAATGACAGTGTCTATGTTGTTAATTTTTGGGCTACTTGGTGTAAGCCCTGCATAAAAGAAATGCCATCATTTGAAAAAATAAATGCAGAATACAAAACTAAAAAAGTAAATGTAATATTGGTAAGTTTAGATTTCCCAGAGCATCTAGAAAAACAATTAATTCCTTTTGTGGAGAAACGTAAAATTAACTCTGAAGTAGTTTTATTAGACGATCCTGATGCAAACTCATGGATACCGAAAGTAAGTGATAATTGGAGTGGAGCAATTCCTGCAACAATAATATATTCTAATTCCGAAAGGAAATTTTACGAACGCTCATTTACTTATGAGGAATTAGAAACCGAATTAAAATCAATTTTAAATAAATAAACCATGAAAAGAAAAGAAATTATAACAGCATTTATCCTTGCGACATTTAGTGTTGTAGTATTAAGTAGTTTTATATTATCTGTTGATGAACCTGTTATTAAAGGATATCATGTTGGCTCTGAGGTTGCAGATATTAATTTACTAAACGTAGATAATAAAAGGATTTCCTTTTCAGATTTCTCAGATGCTAAAGGTTTTATAGTCATTTTTACATGTAATAAATGTCCTTACGCAGTTGCTAGTGAAGATAGAATAAATGCATTGGATGCAGAATTTAAATCTAAGGGGTATCCTGTAATTGCCATCAATCCTAATAATCCAGAAGTACAGCCCGATGATACTTTTGTATTAATGCAACAAAAAGCAAAGGAAAAAGGATTTACTTTCCCGTATTTGTTTGATGAAAGCCACAAAGTATATGCGCAATTTGGCGCTGCCAAAACACCTCATGTTTATTTATTACAAAAAGAGGGAGGTAAAAGAATAGTAAAATATATTGGGGCTATTGATGATAATGTTAGAAAGGCTTCTTCTGTTAAAGAACGGTTTTTAGCAAATGCGATTAATGAATTGTTGGCTGGAAAAGAAGTAAGTCTTAAGGAAACGAAAGCGATAGGTTGTTCCGTAAAAGTTTAATTTACCTTTTTTTAGAATTTGAATCATAGAATTGTAACATTCTTAGATTTTCAGCGTCTATTTATTAAGAGTAATTAAAATTACAATAACTTTAACATTTGGGAGTTAGTAATTTAGGACTTAACCATAATTATCCATCCTATGAAAAATTTACTGTTTATAATCGCACTGATTCTATCTATTAGTTTTCAGTCTTGTAAAGAAGCAAGTTCAAATTCTGAATTAATTGGTGAGATTGAAGTAATATCGCCACAACAAGTTTACGATGCTGTACATAATAATGATACGGTACAATTAGTAGATGTAAGAACTAAGGAAGAATTTACTGCAAGCCATTTAAAAGGAGCTCAAAATATTTGTGTAACAGATGATAACTTTTATGAAAAAGTAAAAACTCTAGATAAAAACAAACCTGTTTATGTATATTGTAAAATGGGTGGACGATCTGCTGATGCTGCAAAAAAGTTAAAGAAAATGGGGTTTTCTAAAGTTTATGATATGGAAGGTGGTATAAGCTCTTGGGAAGAGAAAAAGCTGAAAACTGAAAAATAGCTTTTAGCTAATTATAAAATATATTAAAAAACCGCAAAACTGTATTAAGTTTTGCGGTTTTTTAATTAATTGCAATTAAATGAAAAAGAAAACAGAAACATTTATATTATTCACGATGGAGAATTAGCCTATTTGTTGCACGATATAATATATTGTATGAGATTGTTTATGAAAACATTCTTATTAAAAGTATCTTTGTTATTAATAGGCACTAATTTTAAATTTTATTATGATGAAAAAAACAATTATTACTTTATTCCTATGTGTATTTTCTTTAAGTCTTTTTGCACAAACAGAAAATGATTATATCGAGGTAGTTCGGTCGGTTTTAAAAACTGAGAAAAAAGCAGTTATTGCTGAAGTAATGGAATTAACTGAAGCAGAATCTGGGCCATTTTGGGAACTTTATAATGAATATGACTTTGAATTGTCAAAAGTTCAAAATATAAGACTTAATGCGATAAAAGAATATGCAGATGAATATGGTATATTAACTGATGAAAAAGCAGATGCACTTTGGAGTCAAGTAATGGATTTTAAAACAGCTTCTCTTAAACTTGAGAAGTCATACTATAAAAAATTCAAAAAAATATTACCTGCAGCAAAAGCAGCAAAATATTTCCAAGCTGAAAATAAAATTGAAGCAATGGTTGCTGCTAGTATAGCTGTACAAGTTCCAATGATTATTGAAGATTAAGAATCTTTTTTAGAGTTTTTTCTAAACATAAGGGAAGCAAAAATTAATTTAATTTTTGCTTCCCTTTTTTTGTTATAAATGGAATCATAAATTATATGATTTTGATGAAAAAGTAAAACGATAGATAAAAAAACCAAAAAACTTTTTACAGTTTTTTGGTTTTTTTCTTTATAAGCTAAAATTATAAATGTCACAAAAAACATATAGTAAAATTGCATAATTATCAGATTTGGATAATTTTTTTTGGTACTATGACAAAAGTCATATACTTTGTAACAAATGTTACAGAAATTTGTAAAGAATTTAAAAGCCTAAAAATTAAATATATCTAAAATCTATTATTATGAAAACAATTAAATTATTATTTGCGACATTAATTATAGCGACACTTTTAGTAAACTGTACGCATGATGATGCACCTGATTATGGACCAAGTGATCCAAGTGATCCTGGAATTGGAGAAAGCATAGATACCTTATTAGTTAAAAGATTCTCTACAGTTCCAACTTTCGATGGAGAAATAGATGCTGTTTGGAGTGAAGCTAGACCTCTTGTAAATAGTGCAACCGTAACTCCTGCAGGAGATAGAGAAATTACATTAAATGGTTCAAGTAATTTTGACGTATCTCTAGAACCTACAGACCTAATGGATCCTTATACTGGAGAAAGTTATAAATATTCTTTAAGAGGTGGTCATGATGGAGAGTACCTATATTTATTATTCGAATGGGAAGACGATACGGATAGTAGAGACAGACAATCTTGGTATTTTAATTCAGAAACCAGCAAATGGCAACAAGAAAACAAATATGCCAATCATAAAAATGATAAATATTATGAAGATAAGTTTGGTTTTATGTTCCCTATAGGAAATCCTGAAGGATTTGCTGGAGGTACTTGTACAGTAACTTGTCATGGTTCATTAGCATTAACAGGAATTGATGAAGAAGATGCTGGAAACAAAGTTACCAGACACTATATGAAAAATGAAGGTGAATTAACCGATTTCTGGCACTGGAAAAGAGACAGACATGAATTGGCACAAGCCTGTGATGATGGTTTCGTTCAATGGGAAGATGATAATGGTTATGCAACAGCTAACGGAAGAAAAAATGATGAAGGAACTTCACCATATTCTACAGGTATGAAATTTACGGATGATGTTACAGGTTTAAGTGGACCTAAATATGTAATTCCAAATAGAGACAATTACTATTGGATTACACAATCAGAAATAGATGGTGGAACTGCAAAACCAGTTACAGCAATTGCTGAAGATGGAACTTTAACTTATACAGGAGGAACTATTAATCCTAATGGGGATCCTGATTACTCACAAGGATTTGGAAACAAAAGAATGCCAAGTGTAATTATTAACCCAGGTGGGCAAGGTAATGACCAAAGATCTGAAGTACAGGTTAGATCTAAACATATTGGTTCAGGATGGCAATTAGAAATTAGAAGAAAATTAAATACAGGAGATCCTACAGATGCAGAATTTGTAATAGGAGAAGAAATACCTTTTGGATTGGCAATATTTAATAATGCTGCAATTGCACACGGGCAATCGAACTTCCTTACTATGAGAATAGAAGAATAATCTTATCTATAAAAGAGCAGATTGTAATAATCTGCTCTTTTAAAACAGACCCTAAGATTTTTAATTTAAAACATTTAAAATGAAAAAATTAATTAGAATATTAATGATGGTGTTCATAGGATTTGCAATTAACGCCTGTTACTATGATGCCTTTCCAGAAGATGATTATGTGCCTGGGGATGGAGATGGAGAAGAAACAGAATTAGTCTCTTATCAAGATGATATAGTACCTCTATGGGTGCAATGTACTGGATGCCACAAAGATGGTGGTGACGCTCCAAACTTGGTAGATGATTCATATGACAACCTATTAGATGGGTATGTTATTCCAGAAGATGCGGATGCAAGCATTTTATATAAATCTTTGTTAGGAATTGATGGTGTTGAATTAATGCCACCAGGTTCGGCATGGCCCTCTTCTAAAATAAACTTAGTTAGAGATTGGATCAATCAAGGAGCTTTAGATAATTAACTTTTAAGAAAATAGACATGAGAAATTATATAACAATACTTTTTATTTTTTTGATGCTCCCTTTTATAGCGATTTCACAAGAAAATGGTGCAAATAAAGAAAATGATTCCATTCCAAAAAAAGTAAAAGAAAAACTAGAACGCCCTGCTTTTGAGAGTACTTTAATTATTGATAATCATAGTAATGAGGTACTTAAGGAAAAAGCAATGGAAGTACAGATGCAACATAGGTTTGGCACTTTCAATAATGATAAAAATGATATGGCAGGTATGTGGGGAGCTTCTAATATTAGATTAGCCCTTGCATATGGAATCCATGAAAGAGTTACCATAGGGTTTGGAACGACCAAAAATAAACGATACCAAGACTTTAATTTAAAAGTAGCGTTGTTTAGACAAACTCGATCTGAAAAAATGCCATTTAGTGTTTCCTATTATGGTAACTGGGTGGTTGATGCACGACCAAAAGAAAACTTCCAATATGTATCCGATAGATGGTCCTTTTTTAACCAAATAATCATAGCAAGAAGATTTAATTCTAAACTATCAGTGTCTGGAACTTTAAGTCTTTCACACTATAATGTAGTAGAAAATACGATGCGAAATGATATGATAGCATATTCTTTAGGTGGAAGGTATAAAATAAGCCCAAACACTGCGATTATAGTAGATTATAGCCAACCATTAACCAAGTTTATGAAAGACAACCCTCATCCAGGGATAAGTTTAGGAGTTGAATTTGGTACTTCAGCTCACGCTTTTCAGTTGTTTGTAACCAATTACCATGGAATTGTTCCACAGGATAACTATATGTACAACGGGAATGATTTCTTTAACGGGGATATTATGTTAGGATTTAATATAACAAGGCTTTACAATTTTTAGTACGATAGATTGATTTATTAATTGAATGGAAGAAAGTATATATCACTAAACTCCCAACCAACCTAAAAGGATTGGATCACTCTTTAAAAAGAAAATCTAATCCTTTTTCTTTAGCTAATTAAAAACTATTACTTTTAAAAATGGAAGAACAAGATAACAATGCCAAAAATAGCCGAAGAAATTTCCTTAAAAAAGGAATTGCTCTAGGGGGATTATCAGCAACAGCAATTGCTATTGCCTCTTTTCAGAAAGATGATATAGAGGAAACAGGTGAAAAAGTAAAGTTACTTTCCCCAGAAGGGGAACTTGTAGAAATTGACAAAGCATACGTTAAACCTGCTAAAAACTTGAGTTTACCTATCGATTCAAAAAAGATAAGAGAAGGTATTCCTAACAGAAAGTTTGTTATGGTGATCGATTTAGCAAAATGTAAAAATGCTTTAAAATGTGTGAGTGTTTGTAATAAACATCATTTCGTTACTGGTGATAATGCTTGGCTTAAAGTACACAAAATGCAGGAATCTAAGGATACTGCGCCTTATTGGATGCCTAGAACTTGTATGCACTGCGATCAACCAGCTTGTGTTACGGTTTGTCCAGTTGACGCTACATTTAAAAGAAGAGATGGTTTAGTATTAATAGATAATGAACGTTGTATTGGTTGCCGATTCTGTATGGCAGCATGTCCTTACTCTACTAGAGTATTTAATTGGAGTGAACCCAATCAAGGTGAAATTACCATGAATATGGATGGGACTGAACATACATCCACACCAGAGTTTGCTGGGAAACCAAGTTTAAAGGGAACAGTTGATAAATGTGATTTTTGCCCTCATGCCATAGATAAAGGGGAATTACCACATTGCGTAACAGCCTGCCCAAATGGGGTGTTTTATTTTGGAGATAAATACGAAGACACTGTAACTAATGGGGAAGAATCTGTAAGATTAAGTAAATTATTAGAAGATAAAGCAGGGTACCGGTTAATGGAAGAGTTAGGTACCCAACCTAGTGTGTATTATTTACCTCCTACTGATAGATTAGTTGATTTTAAAGATGGTTTAAAAAACTACACTGAATTTCAATCTGTTGAAAAACCAGAACAATCATGAAAAATTACGATACACTTCTCAAGGATTTAGCTCCCAGAAAATTTGGCAAGCGAGGAACTATTTGGACAATTTGTTTAATTGTAATAATAATTGCCGGAATAATTGCTTATATAGATCAAGTGATTAAAGGACAAGTGGTAACCAATATGCGAGATTATGCTCTTTGGGGTATTTACATCTCTAATTTTGTTTTTTTTGTTGCAACTAGTTTTGTAGGATCTATTTTTGTAGCCGTTTTAAGACTAACCAATAATGAATGGAGAACTCCTTTAGTTAGAATTGCCGAAGTTATTACCTTGGCCTGTATAGTTATGGCAGGAATGACTATTATGATTGATATGGGTAGACCTGACAGGTTATTAAATCTTTTTATCCATGCTAGACTGCAATCTCCTATTACCTGGGATGTAATCATTATACCCACTAGTATTGCTTTAAGCTTTTTATTACTCTATTTCCCACTAATTCCAGATCTAGCAATCCTTAAAAATTATTATAAAGATAAAAAACCCAAATTAAGCAAATGGTATGGTAAGTTGTCTTTAAATTGGAAGGGTACTAAAGTGCAAAAAGTAATTCAAGCCAAATCGATTAAAATTATTGCAATTATGGTAATTCCAGTTGGTATCATCTTGCAAACTATTGATGCCTGGCTATTTTCAACTACCTTCAGAATTGGTTGGGATAGTACTAATATGGGCGCTTATTTTGTATCAGGAGCTTTTGTTGCAGGAGTTGGTGCTTTAATAGTAGTTGTTTATGTTATAAGAAGAGTAAGAAAACTAGAAAATTACATAACTGATTATCATTTTAATAAACTTGGTAAATTTTTAGGCTTGGCTTGCTTAACTTATTTTTACTTTAATATTAATGAATATTTGATTCCTATATTTAATGCTCCAGTTGAAGAAGACATACATTTAAGTGCCTTAATTTCGGGTGAATATGCGATGTTATTTTGGTTTTCTCAGATGGTAGGATTAATATTACCAATGATATTTGTATTATTTAAATCAGGAAGAAAACCACTTTCTATGTTTATTATAGGTTTAATGGTAGTTGTAGGTTCTTGGTGGAAAAGATATGTAATTGTAACTCCAACTCTTTTACACCCATTCTTGCCGATTGAAGGTGTTCCTGAATCTTGGCATCATTATTTTCCAAGTATGCATGAGTGGTTAATTACAATTGCAACACTGGCTATGGCCTTATTGATAATTACAATAATGGTTCGATTTATACCTATGATACCTGTTCAAAAAACTGCAGAAGAACTCGAATTGTTAGAAACCAACAAAAAAACTGAGTCATGAAAAATCTACTAAATCGTCAATATTTTTTTCTTGCATTTATTAGCTTGTTTATTATTTCTATTAGTTGTCAAGATTTAAATGCACAAAATAAAGTAAGATTAAAAGCTTATTATGTTAAAGTAATGGGTAACGAAAGTTATATTGATATAACAGCTACTTCAAAGGTTGAAAAACAAAATATCAAAGTTTCAGGTATTGAATTAACTGTTTTTAATGAACTTGATGAGGAGAAAATAAAATTAGGTAATATCATTACCAAAATGAATGGAGAGGGAAGGTTTGTTATAAAAAACTTAAACTCAATTCAACCAGATTCAACCAATACTTATAACATTCTTATTTCATTTAAAGGAAATGACTTATTTAAGAAAGCTAAAAAAAGGATTAGTTTTAAGAATGCTGATATTATAGCTAATATAGTTGTAAAAGACAGTATTAATTTTATCTCAGCAAGCCTTACAGATGCTAGTTCAAAAACTCCAATCGTAGACGAATCACTTAGTATTCAAGTACAACGTTTATTTATGCCCTTTGGCATTGGTGAAGAATTTAATAATACTGATGATGAAGGTACCATATTTGTTCCTATAGAAGAAGAATTACCAGGTGTAGATGGAAATTTAATAATTGAAGTTGTTCTTAACGATCATGATGATTATGGAACTGTAAAAGCACTAATTAATGCTCCTATTGGAACCCCCATTATAGATGAATCAACATTTGATGATAGGACCATGTGGTCCACAAGAGACAAGACACCTATATTCTTACTTATATTTCCGAATTTGTTAATTTTAGGAATTTGGGGATTAATCGTATATTTAACTTATAACTTGTTTAAAATTTCTAAATCTAAATAAATCTAAAAATTAAATCATGAAAACATTTAAAACCTTAACAATTATTGGCGTATTTTTAATGGCTTTGTATTCTTTTACATCTATGGTTCAAGAAGAATGGGAAGTGCCAGAAAAGTATGAAAAAATGGAAAACCCTATAGCCGCTGATACCGATGCAGCAATTGGAAAATCACTTTACTCGAAGCACTGTAAATCGTGTCATGGGAAAGAGGGATATGGTGATGGTCCAAAAGCTGAAGAACAAGAAGGTGATTTAGGAGATTTTTCTACTGAAGAATTTCAATCACAGTCTGATGGGGCTTTATTCTATAAAACTACTTTCGGAAGAGACGATATGCCAGAATACACTAAAAAAATGCCTGATGATGAAGATCGATGGTTAATTGTAAATTATATGAGAACATTGGCAGAATAATTTTTTTAAAAACGTATTAAAAAACCGAATAATTAATTGTTCGGTTTTTTTATTACCCTTAATTTATGTTGAATTTGTCTCAAGTTGTGTGACTATTGTAACATAAGCTGATATATATCATTAAATATCTGATGGTTAGAGATTACTTTTGAAAAGATTTAATTTCTTAAAATCAGACAATGGAAAATAACGATTCTAAAAATGACTCAAGAAGACAATTTATCAAAAAAATTTCTACAGGAAGTTTACTAGCTGCTTCCGGATTAGCAATCACGTCACTTACCTCTTGTAAAGAATCTTCAAAAGAAAAAACTACTTTATTAACTACAGATGGAAAGTTAGTAGAAGTTTCCAATTCAGAAATTTCATCATTAGAACACAAACATATAACACCTAAAGAATCACGACAAGGTATCCCTGGAAAAAAATGGGTAATGGTAGTGGATCTCGGTAAATGTAAAAATGCTAAAAAATGTGTAGATGCTTGTGATAAACATCACAATTTGACACCAGACAGGCCTTATATTAAGGTACTTGAAATGAAGGATAATGAAAAATCATCCCCATATTGGATGCCTAAAAAGTGTTTCCAATGTGACAACCCGCCTTGTGTTAAAGTGTGTCCGGTTGGTGCTACTTACAAGCGTACAGATGGCATTGTATTAATTGATAACGAACGCTGTATAGGATGTCGTTTCTGTATGGCTGCTTGTCCTTATTCGGCAAGAGTATTTAATTGGGCAGAACCCCCTGAAGAGAATCAAGATGAGCTATACTCTCCAGAGACAAGTATTCCAAGTAAAATTGGAACAGTTGGGAAATGTGATTTTTGTCCAGATATGCTTAGAAAAAATATGCTTCCTCATTGTGTAACCAAATGTCCTAATGGAGTAATCTATTTTGGAGATGAAATTGAAGACACAGTAACCAATGGCGAAGAAACCGTTCGATTAAGTACCTTGTTAAAAGATAAAGCAGGTTATCGGTATATGGAAGAATTAGGTACAAAACCTCGTGTTTATTATCTGCCTCCTGTAGATAGGATGTTTCCATTTGAAAAGGACACTGAAGAAAGTAGTGAATCATGAGAAATTCAAATATGAAACCACAATTATTTAATTCAGAAAGAGAAAAGGACTTATTAGGTCATTTAGTAACAACCTCTTTAAAGTATAAATTATGGATCGCATTTTTGCTTCTCATTATTATTATAGGCGGATATGCATATTATAGACAGTTGACTTTAGGGCTTGTAGTAACTGCAATGAGAGATTATACCTCATGGGGAATATATATATCAAATTTTGTTTTTTTTGTTGCCATTAGTTTAGTAGGATCCTTGATAAGTTCCATATTAAAACTTAATAAAAATGAATGGGCTAAACCACTAACTAGAGTTTCAGAGATTATCGCAGTTGCTGCAATAATTTGTGCTGCAGTAATTATTATTGTTGATATGGGCCGTCCCGACCGATTTTTTTATGTGATTACACATTTAAGAATTCAATCGCCAATTATTTGGGATGTTATTATTATTTCAACCTATTTAATAATAAGTCTTTTATTATTATATCTATCCTTACTTCCAGATATTGCATTATGCCGAGATCGACTTACTACTATTCCAAAATGGAAAAAATGGATGTATAGAATTACAGCTATTAATTGGACAAATCATCCCAAGCAAATTAAATTACTTAAAAAAGTTAGTAGAGTTTTAGCTATAACAGTACTTCCAGTAGCATTTGCAATTCATACGGTAACATCATGGTTATTTGCCACCACATGGCGCCCAGGATGGGATAGCACTAACTTAGGGCCTTATTTTGTTTCAGGAGCATTTATGGCAGGTGCAGCTGCGATTATTTTTACGATGTATTTAATGAGAAAACACTTAAAATTAGAAGCATATATTACGGAATACCATTTTGATAAAATGGGTCGACTTTTAGTGTTGTTATCTCTAGTATATCTTTACTTTAATATTAACGAATATCTTGGCCCCGCTTTTAAAATGGTAGGTGTTGAAGGAGAACATATTACTGAACTATTTGTTGGTAAATATGCTCCATTGTATTGGTTTGTTCAGTTAGGAGGGCTTGTTTTTCCTATAATTTTATTAATTATAAAACCATTTCGTAAGCCTTTACCTTTATTTATAATTTCATTATTTGTGATTTTGGGCGCATGGATTAAAAGGTTTTTAATAGTGATCCCATCATTACAACATCCTTATTTGCCAATACAGGGTGTTGACGAATCTTATTTACATTATAACCCTACTTGGGAAGAATGGGCTATTACGTTATCTTCTTTCGCTTGGTTATTATTGATAATTACGGTACTAATTAAGTTGTTTCCTGTAATACCTATTCAAGAAAAAAAGGAGGAATCAAAAACAGTTGTTGAACAAAATACATTAAAAAATGAGACTTTTTAATTTTTTAGAGATACATACTTTGAAACTATTTTTCCTTACAGGGTTTCTAGTATTCAATACTTCATTAATTCATAGTCAAGAGGCAATGGAAGATGCCAATATCTCTATTTCCTTTTCAGATGAAAACGATAGTAAAACTATTATAGCAAAAGCTTTAGATCAATCGGGTCTACCCATTGAGGATCTTGAATTGTATTTTTTTGTAAAAAGGACTTTTAGTTTGTTACCAATAGGAGATAGTTTTAATGTAACCGATGAAAATGGATTGTTAGAAGTTGAATTCCCAAAAGACCTACCAGGAGATACAGATGGGAATGTTATTATTATAACAAAAATTATTGAATCTGACTTGTATAACGACTTTTCCATGGAAACAATTAAAAATTGGGGAATACCTGTTATACTAGAAGACCCAAAAGTTGAGAAACGATCATTATGGGCAGCTGCAGCTAATGCACCTATTACTTTAATTATATGTATTAGCTCAATGATATTAGCCGTCTGGTATATTATTTTTTATATCCTTTTTAAGCTTTATAAAATAAGTAAGATAACTTCTATACAACATTAAAACATTAAACGATAACATGTTTATTAATTCAATTTTATTATTATGAGAAAACAAATATTTATTTTAAGTGCACTCTTTGTAGGATGTTTTGCTTTATTATCTATGTCACTATTAGATTCTGAATTTCAGGACCCTTGGGAAGTTCCAGCGAAGTATCAAAAAATGGAAAACCCATTTTTAGATGCAGCAGATGAGGAAAATATTGGACGAATGATGTATTCTAAACATTGTAAATCTTGTCATGGAACTAAAGGGAAAGGAGATGGTACAAAAGCAGAAGATTTAGATACTGAAGTGGGAGATTTTACGGATGGATCCCTTATAGATCAAACCGATGGAACTCTTTATTATAAAACATTTTTTGGAAGAGATGACATGCCAAGTTTCAATAAGAAAATAAAAGTAGAAGAAGAAAAGTGGATGATAATTAATTATCTAAGAAAATTAGCTAATAAGTAAAAAATAATTTCAATTTATATTAAAATTAATATTTTTTAAAGTTAGTTTAGTTTAAGTGTTAACGCCTTGAAAACAAGATGTTTTAATTAAAAGGACTATGATAATTATCATAGTCCTTTTGTGTAGCTTATATTAAATTTGGGTAATTAATTGTAAATGACAAATGTTGAATACAACTAAATACTTTATTTTTTATGTGTTGTTATTTATTTTCACAATACCTATAAACGCACAATATAATACCAGCGATTTTGTTCCTACTAGTATACTCAGTAGCGAATTGTATGCACCAGGAAGAATGGCTATTGATACCACTGACAATGTATATGTAGTTGATGCTGTTCAAAGAAATATTGTAAAATATGATGCCCAAGGAAACTTTATTAACACAATTGACACTAATTTAAATCCATTATCAATCGCTGTAAATAACAAAAATCATTTGTTTGTTGGTGACAAAAATACAGGCGATATATATACAGTAAAGGCTAATGGAACAAAAATATTATTTTATTCTGGTTTAAGCTTTCCGGCTTCCATGGAATTTGGTTTAAATAATATTCTGTATGTGGTAGATAGCGAACAAAAAAAAGTGATTGGTTTGGATGTTTCGGGCGATGTTGTCCAAGACTTTACTTTTAGCACATTTACTTTTCCCACTGGAATCGCTTTTGATCATCAAAATAATCGCATCCTTGTTTCTGAACATGGGGGGATAGGTCCAGATGTTCAAGAATGTGGAGGAGGATGTAGCATATGCTGGGGTGAAGACGGTCCAGTGACAACCATTTATATTTTTGACATCAATGGAAATTACATCTCTGAATTTGGATGTTTTGGTACAGATGAAGGCTTATTTCAAAGAATCCAAGGCATAACAGTAGGAGCTTGTGGTAATATTTATGCCACAGATCCTTACTTAGGACGAGTTAGCGTTTTTGATTCTGATGGTAATTATATTACTAAATTTGGATCTCAGGGTAATGGACCTGGGGAATTCAATATTCCGACTGATATTGTTTTTAGTACAGATAATCGCGCATTTGTTTCTTCTATGAATAAAGGAGCTATTGATGTCCTTTCAGTTACTTTTTCTTTACCTACAGCAACAATTACAAGTACTGATAAGGCTATTTGTGCAGGAACCACAACAGATATTACGGTTGATTTTACAGGAGTTGCACCTTGGAACTTTACGTATACACAGGACGATTCAAATCCTATTCAATTAATTGCTAATGAAACCCCTTTCAGCTTCCCTGTAGATGTTGAAGGCCTCTACATAATAGATGCTCTTACCGATGCTAATGGTGATATGGGTACTTGTTTTACAGGTAGTACTCAGATAACGGTTAGTACAGAGCCGCCAACAGCTACCCTAATTATAACTGAACTGGAAAAATGCAATGATGATCCTTCAGGAATAGAATTGCAGTTTACTGGAATGGCGCCATGGACTTTTACTTATACCATTGATGGGGCTAATCCAACCGAAATAAGCACAAATCAAAGTCTTTATATTTTAGATGCAGAGCAATCTGGGGACTATGAATTTTTTAATCTCTCAGACGATGCGTGTACCGGTACAGAAATTATAGGTAATGTCATTGTGACTGTACACCCTATGCCTTCAGCCAACTTTACTAGTGATGATGACATTTTTATAAACCCTGGTGAATCTGCAGATATTGAAATTTCTTTTACGGGTACTGCTCCATTTACATTCACTTATATTTTAGACAATAGTAATTTAACTTCAATTACAACTACTAATAATCCGTTTTTATTAACTGTTGCTGATGAGGGTACCTATGAGATTATGTCTGTAGCTGATTTATATTGTATTAATGATAATTGGCAAGATGAATTTAATATTTTCTTTTATGATATCCCTCCAACAGCAACTATAGAAACTTCAGATTTTTATTTATGTTCCGATGAAACTGCAGATATTTCAATAGATTTTACAGGCACATCTCCATGGACATTCAGTTATACCATTGACGGGTTTGATCAAGGGAGCATAATTGCACCCTCATCTCCTTATTTCTTCACCTCATCATTGCCTGGTGTTTATGAGTTGAGTTCAATTTCTGATCAAAATACTACAGGAACATTTTCAGGAGCAGCCAACGTTCTGTTGCTCGAAGAACCCATAGTAAACTTACCTGAAGATTTTTATCTGTGTGATGGAGATCCAGCATATATATTAGATGCAGGAGAGCATGTGTCTTATGTTTGGAGTGATGGAAGTACAAATAGAACATTAGCAGTAAGTGAAACAGGTACTTATAGTGTTACAACAACAAATATTTGGGGATGTACTGCTTCAGATTCGGTTAGTGTTACGGTTTTATCGCCTTCTGATGCGAATTTTAATTTTGTTGTGAATTATTTAGAGGTTCGGTTTGTGAGTGATACTTATCTAGCAGACTCACATTATTGGGATTTTGGAGATGGTACTTTTTCAACAGATGAAAACCCAATCCATACATTTGCTTCAAAAGGAACCTATACAGTTACCTATACAGCTATTAATGATATCTGTGGAACTTCTGTTTATTCCGAAGATATTTATGTTAATACTAAGCCTCTTAAAGAAGTCGTTGATATATACCCAAATCCTTCCAGTGGAGAATTTACGGTAGCAATAAGTCCAAAAAAACCTCTTGAAGGATTGATTGATATTTTTGTATATGGTATGTCAGGGAATCCCATATATTCTGAAACTTTCGATCCAAACACTGTTCCAACAAATGAAGGTGTCTTATTAATCGAGATTTATATAGGTAATTTTACCAATGGAATGTATATCGTTACTGTCAATACCAGCAATTTTGTTGAACAGCACCAATTATTATTACATCACTAGCTATATGAAAACAAAATTACATCAACTATTGAGTTCTGGAGTGTTTTCTATAATAGTCCTGTTATTTTTATTCTCTTTTCAAAATTCCTATAGTCAATCCACTTTTACGTTAACAGACCCAGTCAATGATGTTTCATTTACCATTCCCACAGGCGCTACCAATATTACTATTGAAGTCTGGGCTGCAGGTGGTAGTGGTGGATCTTCAGGTAATAATGCTGCAGGTGGTGGTGGTGGTGGTGGTGCTTATAGCCGATCCATAAATATTTTTAGCCCAGGAACATATGACATACAAATTGGAGCTGGCGCACCTCAGACTCCTAAGAATGCCAATGGTACTGTAGGAGGGGATACCTGGTTTGACAGTGTCGGAATTATATTTGCAGAAGGAGGAAGTGGCGGATCCTCCTCTGGAAGTGGAGGCGCTGGTGGTGCTGGAGGTAATGCTGCCAATGGAATTGGAAATGACGCTACTCTTTCAGGAGGAACCGGTGTGGGTAGTACTGGCGTCCAAGGTGGTGCTGGAGGGAATGGTGCCAATGGAGGTACAGGTGGTGCCGGAGGTAATGATGTAAACGGACTAGACGGAAACACTCCCGGTGGTGGTGGTGGTGGTTCTGGTGGTAGAAATAATCTAGGGGGAGCTGGTGCAAACGGACAAATTATAATAACATATACAGTAGGATCTGTTTGTAGTTTAGCGACTAACGGATTAGCAAATATCCTTTGTGACTATAATGGAACTCTATCGAATCCTGCAGATGATACTTTTTCATTTACTTTAAACCCAACAGGAACTGATCTTGGCGCTACTTATAATGTTAGTGGAGATATTACTCGAAATAATATTACTTATGGAGGAGATGAGCTCTTTACCGGATATGATATTTCAGCAGGAGACCTGACCATTACCATAACGGACGTTTCTACAAATTGCGATATCACTAACTTCACAGTGCCAGCACCTGCAACTTGTTCACCTGATTGTGGTCTGGTAGATTCAGGGTTAACAAATATTCAATGTTACCCTGAAGGAACCCCTACCATTCCATCAGATGATACATTTTCATTTGATCTTAATCCTACTGGTAACAACCTAGGTGCTACCTATAGTGTTAGTGGAGGGTACACCCAAGCAGGTGTTTCTTATGGATCAGCAACTACATTTTCAGGAAGTCTTATTTCAGGAGGTAATCTAACCATAACCATAACAGATGATGCTACAGGATCTTGTCAAATAGTCGATCTGCCTGTACCAGCTCCTCCAACTTGTTCTGGGGCTGTAGTGTGTGATTTAACAAGCTCAGGATTAACACTTTTACCATGTGACCCTAATGGGACTCCAGCGAATCCTGCAGATGATACCTTTTCATTTGATTTAAACCCAACTGGTACCGATTTAGGTGCTACTTATAATGTCAGTGGAGATATAACACAATCTGGAATTTCTTATGGATCCGCTACAAATTTTTCAGGATTTCTGATTACAGACGGTAACCTCAGCATCACCATAACAGACGTATCCACAGATTGTACTTATGGTCCCTTTACAGTAATCGCTCCTGCCCCTTGTTCTTTTGATTGTTATTTGGCAACCTCTGGATTGGACTCTATTCTTTGTGACAATGTAGCAACTCTTACTGATGAAACAGATGATACTTTTTCTTTTGAATTAAACCCAACTGGAACCTATTTAGGAGCAACGTATAGTGTTAGTGGAGATATCACTCAATCGGGTATAAGTTACGGATCTCCAACAGCCTTTTCTGGCTATCTGATTTCGGCTGGTAACCTCAACATTACCATCACAGATGATACAGACGGATCTTGTACATTAGTTGAAACAATACCCGCTCCTCCTCCGTGTTCTTTAAATCATATTTCTTTTAACTGTACTTCCTGTCATATTACCCATAATGCTCCTGGATCAAATTTAACCAATGCTGAATTTAATGCGCTTTTATGTCAAAGTTGTCATATTTCTGAAGGTGTAGCAGGTGATAAGCCTCTAGTAAATGCTAATAAGGCTTCAGAAAGTGGACTGCGAAATTCTCATTCATGGGATGTTCCTGGTGATGATACCGCAGGCTTTCAAACTAATTTACCGACCAATAACGAAATGTTGATTAGAATGCCAGAAAACGGTGGAAAAAAAGAAATTATATGCTCTACCTGTCACAATCAACATAATAATGGATATGCGGACTCTCCTTATTTAAGAGTTGATAATACAGGAGATGCCATGTGTAAAGACTGTCACTCAACTAGAGATGTACAACGTTTTCAAGATGTAGGTGACAACAAAGGAAGTCACCCTGTAGGTGTCGTTTACGACGGGGGTAATTCAAAATTAAAAGCAAGTCCAACTGATACACAAACAGTAAATGGTAATGTTGAATGTTCCAGTTGTCATGGTGTTCATGATGTTACAAATAGTGGTGTACTTACTACCGATGGTAATTTATTGAGAACTACCAACGATGTTAACCTATGTTTGGACTGCCATAATTATATTGGACATTCAGGTTACGATTGTTTAGATTGTCATGAAGTACACAATACTGTCGATGGTACTATAGGAAGCAATATTATGATGATTAGAGATAATATTGATACTCCTGGGGGTAATAGACCTGTGGTATTTCTTGCTAAATCAGGGGCTGATTCCTTTGTAAATACAACAGGTTCTCGAGATGGTGTTTGTGTGGTCTGCCATACTACTTTAAGTCATGATAATTATAATGATGATACAAATGTAACCCATGACGACAGTTCCGATAAAGCGGGAGAGACATGTACTAGCTGTCATCTTCATAATGATGTAACTAATAGTTTCACGCAACCAACTGGACCACAATCTTGTGTAAGTTGTCACTCCTCAGCACAAAGTGGAGCTCGGGGATCAGTAGTTCAGATTGTTGGTTCCGGTGGAGAAATGGACAATACATTAATTTCAAGACATACTACTTCAACCGTTGGTAACGACCCACTCACTGAAGAATGTGAGGCTTGTCATTATGAAAGTGTAGGAGATCATCCAACATCAGAGATGATGTTAGAAGATTCGGCAAATCTCAACACCGTTTTCTCTGGTAGTGATAAAGATGTTTATTGTGTTGGTTGTCATGATGGGTCAACTCTTTATCCTAGTTTGTTTCCAGATCTAGATACAGATCCTAAATATGATAAATCATCTTATATTACTACACCTCATGATACAGGAAATGATACCTGCTTATTATGCCACGAAAGGCACGGATCTCAATATTCAGCACTAACAAAACAAGCTAGTAACTATGAAAATTGCTTTGCTTGTCATGACGGAGGTGTTGCGAGTACCAATATCAGTTCTGCCGATATTGCCATTCCTGGAACGAGCGGAACTGGGCATGCGTTTAGTACTGATATTAATCCAGTAAGCGCAAGTTCGGGTAATTATCAATCCAATACCCCTTCCGATCCAACGATGGACGCCCGATTGGATTCTGGAAATATAGTATGCTCTACTTGCCACGATCCTCATAATGCAAATTCCAAATATTTAGTTAGTGCTAATGATACAGACCAGATGTGTAAGGACTGTCATAACGCAAGAGATTTGGGTAGATTTTCCGACGACATTGTACTAAATAAAGGAAGTCACCCTGTTGGACTAGCTTATGTAGCTGGAGGCGATTATATTGATCCTGCACCTACCTTGAGTGCTACACAAGTTGGATTAAAAAATGGAAACATCGAGTGTTCGAGTTGCCATGGTGTTCATAATACTACAACCTCCGATGGTAATTTACTCAGGGAAACAATGACAAGTGCAACTTGTCAAGAATGTCATAATTATCAAGCGCATCAGGGATTTGATTGTCTGGACTGTCACCAGGTTCATAATGGAACTAATATTATGCTTATAAAAGATAATATTGATATAGATCCGACTGCAGGTGTTGATTTATGGCCAGTTGTGTTTAACTCACAAGGAACTACAGCATCTCCTGTGCAACCATCTCTACATTCATTTGCAGATGGCGATGAAGATGGAAATGGCATCTATGATGGAATTTGTGAGGTATGTCATACTTCAAACCCTAGTACATTTCACTATAATACTTCAGCAGGAGATCATTCACATAATAAAGGAAAATCTTGTGTTAGCTGTCATCCACACAGAGATACTGATACGGGTATTTCATTCCCTAACGGTTCTTGTCATGACTGTCACGAAAGAACAGCTCCGGGAGATCCACAGTTATATCCGGCAACCGGCGCACATGAAATTCATGCAGGCTCTCTTTATGAATTTAAATGCAGTGAATGTCATTTCGGACATGGGGACGGAAATGAAGTTCCTCATGGAAGTGGCGGTGATCCAGATGTGATTTTTGACCCTACGGGCCTAGCTTCTAGATTAGGAAAAGATTTAACAACGGCAGATCCTATTACTACATGGGGTGGAGCTGATCCATCATGGGATTCGGGAACTAAAACCTGTAGCAATATTTATTGCCATAGTGATGGACAAAGTGCATATCGTGGACAGGATGGCACTAATGTCTGGGATTCAACTAGAAATGGACCTGAAGAAGTAGCCCCTACTTACACTAATCAGGTTTGGACAGGATCTATCACCACTTGCGATGCTTGTCATGGAGGGAAAGGAAATATGACTGCTCCATATACCATCGATACGAATAGTCCTGATGCGCACCTTATTCTTGATTTCGACGGTGTTCAGACGCCTACTAGTGGTTTGCATACACATACTGCTATGTTTGGTGATAGTCAGGACACAAGTGGTCCCACAGGTGCCGGTGCCGTGCAATGTTACTTGTGTCATAACACTAATGGTGCTGCCAATAGTGGAACGAATTATCAGGGTACTTATGGGTCTCCTTTAAAAAAACATGTGGATGGGGAAACCTATTTCATAATGAAAATCTATGCCGAAGGAGGAACATGGGCAGATTGGAACGGGACTGCGGGTAATGGTTATTTGGACCATTGTATAAGTAAAGGGAATTGGAAATAAAGGTTATAGTCCACTCCGAATAATGCCATTAATATATCTTTCCTTGAACTACTATTAATTTACGACTTGGTTAAAATTATTTTGACCAAGCTGTAATTGTTTTTTCAAGTTTTAAATGGCTTATTTCATTAATTAGGATGAACAATTCGTGATATCATTTTTTTTTATAAAATAAATGATGCTCCTCTTTTTCATTATCTAGAATATTTGATTTATGTTTTAATATAAATTGAAAGTCATTTTTAAACAAATTTTGTTGTTAATTTAAAGTCTTTTTGAGCATACCTAAAGCTACTATTTTCAATCCTAATTATATCTTGACTTTTCGGATTGGACTCATGTTTGATTCACAAATGTTGAAAATGATTTTAAAGTAGCTAAGACAATTTTTTTCTTTTGATTCCTGAAAAAATAAAAAGTGCAAAAATCAAAAAGGAAACAATCCATACCCAGAATGGAAATGTTGGTGTAGTTCCCGATGCGTAACTATGAATACTTTTTGTGAAATAATAATTTATTCCTATAAATGTCATAATAACAGTAGCTATACTAATTACTGCTCCAACATTGAAAATATATTTTCCTTTCATAATAGGAACGAGTCGGAAATGCAAAATCATAGAATATGCAATTATAATGGCAAGTGACCATGTTTCCTTTGCGTCCCATCCCCAGTATCTTCCCCATGATTCATTTGCCCAAACAGCTCCGAAAAAAGTTCCGATTGTCACTAAAAAAAGCCCAATTGTTAAAGTCAGCTCATTAATACTTGTCAGTTCTTCCATAATCACATCAAGTCGTTCAGCGTTTTTATGGCTAATAAACAAATAGAGAATAAGGCATATCAGACCGAGAATAAAACCTAATCCCAGAAATCCATAACCAATTGTAAGTGTTGCCACATGAATAATTAGCCAGTATGACTTTAACATTGGGATTAGATTAGTTAATTGAGGGTCGTAACTGCTGTGAGCCGCAGTTGTTAAAATAAGAAATGCTAATAATGCCGTTCCTGCCAGCGCAATTTTTGAATAACGCATGAAACAAAACCCTGCCAGCATAACACTCCATGCTCCAAGGATAAGAACTTCGTATCCATCACTCCATGGAGTATGCCCCGATACATACCACCTCAGTATCATTCCAAAAGTATGATATGTAAAAGCAATACCTAATAACACAATAAAAAAGTTCAGAGTTGAACTTACGAGCTTACTTTTTTTAGATTTCAAATTATCAATAAAAGAAAATAAAAGCAGCACTATACTTAATATGCCCAAGGTTTTTTTAAGGGTAATGAATATTTTGGCTTCATTGTAAAAAATCTCGGCATTAACCAATGTTTCAGAGGGCAATAATTTTGCGGCAGCGCTATGGCGCTGTATGCTTTCAATGTAACCCAATACTTTATCAGCCTTTGAGTAGTCGCCCGATTTTGATGCCTCAGAAACTTCCTTAAAATACAATGTCAGGATACTATTATAATTCAAATTCTTTAATTGTAAATCCTCATTAATAATATTTATGGGACCTGTCAAAGTGATGTAGGCAGGAGAATCAGCCCAATTAATCCATTTATTATTTAATGAGCCCTGTTCGGGAAACAGACGGAGCATTTTTCCTTGAAGCGCCATCTTAAATATTTCTACCCGTTCAACCACTTTAAGAATTTCCTTGTCAAATGTGTTTCGTTTCTCTGGATTTTTTCTGAAAGCATTTTCGGCAACTTCAAAAAGTTTGTAAGTATAATCCTCAAAAAAGAAATCATTAAATGAAGCGTAGTTGCCCTTTATACCGATAATATCAATTACCGATTTTTCTCGAACATAAATAATCTTTTGTTGCTTCCAGAATTCTTCATTCACAGGGATGTCTGCAAATAGAACCAATGCATTCATTTTTCCTTTCCCTGCAATATTGAAATTGTCTTTTTTAGAAATTTTATGCATTACATCATAAGCAAGTGTGTTTACAGGTGCAAACCGTCCGTTGTATGTTTGTGTAATTAACTGTCCAAATTTTTCAGTATGTTCAACGCTGGTGCTCTTTTGATTATTTTTATTTAAATATGAATATCCAATGGATCCCAATAAAAAAGCAATCACTAATATGCCCATTATTTTCCATTTTCCTTTAGAAAGTCTGCTCCGATGGAATACGGAGTCCGATGAAGTCGAGAGGATAGACTCGTTGGGGCTAGGATTCGTAAGAGTATTGGTTTGGGATTGTCTGTCTGCTTTTCTTCCGGTTTGTATTAGCCCGATTTTTCTTATTAAGTCCCAGTATCTTGATTTTTTATTAAATAAGGTTAGAGTAAATCCTACCAGCATAATAAAATAGCCAAAATAAGTAACCCAAGTGCCATAAAAATCATAGTTTACAGATAGTATTGTTGCTTTTTCATCTTTATCATAAGATTTCTGAAATAAAGTGTAGCCATCATAATTCAATACATTATTTATAGAAATTTTATGCTCTTTACTAAAATCGTTCCTCTTGTCTGTTAAAGTTATCTCACTTGCAACTGATGATGGGATATTAGATCCAGGATATTTATCCAGAATAAATTTATTTAAATGAATTGAAAAAGGTAACTCTATTTTTCTATTTCCAAATGCAATCTGGAGCTCTATGTTATCAATTCCAAATTTTTGATAATCATGATTATATCCCGGACCACCTAATACAGATATCTCCTGTTTTTTGCCGTTAAAAGTAACATCCAATATTAGTACACGCGAACCATGATGATTTTCCTTTCCAGGAACGTATTTTATCTTACCTTTTTCATCAATTGTTTCCACCGCATTTTTGATATAGTCATTAAAGTCAATATCAATTGGTCCCTTTTTAGATTCTATACGAACATGAAAGGAATTATCGGTAATTGTGCTCAGTGATAAAGGACGGTCAACAGAATAACTTTGCTTATTATCTGTTGCCTCTATATATAAATGAGGTTCTGAAATATAAAATAAATTTGATGATTCACCCTGACGGATTTGCGTACTTCCTTCAAAACCAAAGTACCGCGTAATACCTCCTCCAATAATCAATACAACAAAAGCACTATGAAAGAGGAATCCACCAAATTTTTTTTTACTGAAGAGATTATATTTATTGATATTTCCTATAAAATTCAGAGCAAGCAGCAATAGTAACAATTCAAACCATTTAGCATGGTAAATAAGCAATTTTGCAGTGAGGATATCGTGTTTATCTTCAATAAAAGTTGCAAGAGCTAATGCAATAATAAAAATAAGTAATAAAACTAAAGTGGTCTTTAAAGAAGTTAAATAATTTAAACCCTTTTTAAATATCTCTTTCATATACATTTAAATCTTTAATCCATTTTCTTATTTAAGACACTAAGGAACGAAAAAAAAAGGTGACTGCATAAAAATGATATGGTCCTTTTCCCTTTTACTTTTCATTGTTAACTAGCAGCTATTAGTATATAAAAATATGATGTCACATTAAAATCTATAAACAAAAAAGCCTTGATCTTTAATTAGAACAAGACTTTTCTGTTTAATTAATATTTCAAATTATTCCTCTTGAATCTTTTTATTTTTTCTTTCTTTTAAACCAGCAATAACTATTAATACTACTGCAACCAAAATGGTGATCCATGCCCACATAGGAAATACCGGGGTTTCACCACTAGCATAGGAGTGCATCCCTTTCGTAAAGTAATAATTAACTCCAATAAAGGTCATTAATACGGAGCCAAAACCAAAAATGGCAGCTACATTAAATATAAATTCTCCTTTAATTTTCGGTGCTAACCTTAAGTGTAATATGATGGTATAGACAATGGTGATCACAAGGGCCCAGGTCTCTTTGGCATCCCAACCCCAATAACGTCCCCAGGACTCATTGGCCCATACACCCCCTAGGAAAGTACCTATGGTGGCTAGAAATAAGCCGATGGTCAAATTCATCTCATTAACATAGGTCAATTCTCGAGTAATCAATGACAATCGTTTTGCATTCTTTTTTGTTTTTAGCAGATAGATTCCCATATTAAAGAATCCTAGTATAAATCCAAGGCCTAAGAATCCATAACTTATCGTTAGCGTTGCCACATGAATAATCAACCAATACGATTTCAATACTGGAACTAAATTCGTTAATTGTGGATCATAACTACTATGGCTGGCTGTCATCAAGGTGAAGAAAGCTAGCAAAGCAGTTGCTGCCAAGGTGATTTTTGAATACCTCATAAAACTAAATCCAGCCAGCAATGCTGACCATGATACTAAGATCAAAGCTTCATACCCATTAGACCATGGTGCATGACCAGATAAATACCAGCGCATACCCATTCCATACGTATGATATATAAAACCAACGGCTAATACAGCTATACAACCATTTAACAACCATGTTAAGAACTTGTTTTTCTTGGATCTTAAATTATCAATAAAGGCGAGGAATAATAACAGTACACTTAACAAAGCGTAAAGATTTTTTAGATTGATAAATATATTGGAATTATTATAGCTGATTTCTCTGCTAACTTTAGGCTCAGAAGGAATATTATCAGCATTTGAAATTTGTCGCTGGATGCTATTTATATAGCCTAATAATTTGTCTGCTTTGCTGTAATCTACAGTTTTAGTAGCTTTACTTACTTCCATAAAGTAAGCCCTCATGATATTGTTATAATTCAACACAGGTAATTGTAGATCGTCATTTATAACTTTAATACTTCCTGTTAAAGCTTGCTCAGCTAATGGATCATCCCAGCTCACCCATTTATTATTTTTTGAGTTTTGAACAGGAAAAATATCCAACATTTGAGCTTTATAGGTCATCATGAATATTTCTAATCGCTCATTTACCTTAATAATTTCCTTATCAAATTTATTGCGTTCAGCATCTGGTTTTCTAAATGCAGTTTCTGCAAAGGATTGTAATTTATAATCTCCTTTTTCGTTGAAAAAGTCATTAAAACTTACCCTTTTATCGTTAACTCCTATAATATCGGTAACCGATTTTTCACGGACATAAATAATTTTTTGATCCTTCCAAAAAATGCCATTTAGAGGAAGATCTAAAAATACTTGCATGGCGGTCATCTCCCCTCTGCCAGGAATATCAAAATTATCTTTTCTGGTTATTTTATGGATGACATCAATAGCTAAGGTATGTACAGGAGTATATCTACCTTCGAAATTTTGAACTATTAATTGCCCAAATTTATCTGCATGAGCAGCACTTACAGAATATGCATTTACTTTATGTTCATGTTGTTCTTCCTGAGCAAAAATACCTGATATGGAGAATAGCATCACAAGTGCCATGGTCAACTCCTTTCTTCGTTCCCGTAGTTTTCTAATTTTACTCATTAGATCCCAATACCTTGAATGTTTATTAAATAAGGTCCAGATAAACCCTAGTATCATAAGGGCATAACCTATATAGGTAATCCAGGTTCCCCAAAAATCATGGTTTACAGATAAAACGGTACCTTTTTCATCTTTATCATAAGAGGATTGGAAAAATCGATACCCCTCATAATCCAACACATTATTCATATAAATACGATGATTTTTTAGCACTCCTTTGTTTGGGTCCATCAGGGTAACTTCACTGGCATAGGAAGATGGACTCATGGAACCGGCATAACGTTCTAATTCAAATTTGTTGAGTTGAATAGAAAAGGGGAGTGATATCTTATTGTTTCCAAAGGCTAATTTAAGTGATACACCATCTAAGTCTACATCTTGATAGTTGTCAATATATCCTGAGCCCCCCAAAACGACAACCTCTTTCGTTTTTCCTTGATGACTAACATCCAATAATAAAGCACTGGGTAAGTTTTCATCAGCCTTACTTTCAATATATTTTACAACGGTGTTTTTTGAAACTTTTGTTAAAACCAAAGCAATTCCAGAACCTTCGGGTTGGTATAAATGCATTTTACTGAAACCTCCCAAACTGTCTTTTAAAATTTGACCTTCAGTCATATCGGGCATGGTAGCAGTATTAATATTTGCGGGATAGCTTATAAATAGTTCATCTGCAGTACCTGTGATCAATAGCGCATCAGGACGGGAATAATTGTTAAAAGCGATGGGGAAGTTATGGTTCATTTGTAGCTCTCCATCTCTAATTTGCATTTCATCTTTATGTCCATCAACACTGATGGTTAATGATAACATTGTAAATCCACCTTCTTGTCCTTCAACAAGAGTTTCCTCCGCTTTTTTATAATAATCTTTATAGCTAATATCAATATTGCCCTTTTGTTCGGTTTCAATAGTTTCTTCAAAAGAATTATCGGTGATCATTCCCAAAGCTAATTTTTTGTTCACCTCATAATCTTTAAGACCATCATTTGCCTTTATATTTAAATAGGTATGATCACTATATATAAAATTAGAAGAAGCTTTTTCACGAATAAACATTCTGCCTTCAAACCCAGCATATCGAGTTACACCTGCACCTATAATAATAATGATAAATGCCGTATGAAAAATAAAACCTGATATTCTTTTCCAGGTAAATAGATGATATCTTTTAATACTCCCTATAAAATTTATGATCATAAGGATCATAACCGCTTCAAACCATCGTGCATTGTACACCAATATTTTTGAAGTTATGGTGTCATATGAGTTTTCTATAAATGTAGCAACAGCTAGAGCTATTGCAAAGATTACTAATAAACCAAGGGTTGTTCTTGGTGAGAAAAGGATGCTTAATATTTTTTTCATAATACCCAATTATTTTTGTCATTATATAGCAAAAATAATATAATAATACAGGTTGTATGATGACAAATGTCAGGTTTAGGTTGAGCTATTTTAATTAGTTTTGCTTTATATTTAATTAATTGTAAAGTAATTACCTATGAAATATTATTTAAGTTTAGTCATGGTATTAGTGCTGGTGTGGTCTTGTAATAATGCCCCAAAAACAGATGCAAATAACAATCTAGATGTACATGAGGCTATTGTACAGGAGGTACTCCATGTAAAAGAATATTCCTATATCCGTGTTTTAGAAAATGGTATTGAAAAATGGATTGCTGCCCCAACTACAGTTGTAGAAATAGGAGGCACCTATTATTTTGGCAAAACCATGGAAATGAAAAACTTTGAAAGTAAGGATTTAAACAAAAGTTTTGAAACCATTTATTTTGTTGAAAAAATTAGTGCTACTGCAGAAGACACAAAGCTTCCTTTAACAACAAACCCTCACCCTGTTAAAACTGAAAATCCTAAACCTATTATAGAAAAAAAGGAAGTAAATGTTGAAGCTTCCGGAAATACTATAAGTATTGCAGAATTGTTTAAAAACAAAGAAAGTTATAATAATAATCTTGTAAAAATAAAAGGAGAGGTAACTAAGTTTAACCCAGCTATTATGAATACCAACTGGATTCATATACAAGACGGAACTGAATTTAATGGCCTTTTTGACCTTACGGTGACTACTTCTGAAAATGTTGAGGTTGGAGATGTGGTAACCTTAGAAGGAAAGGTAACGCTTAATAAAGATTTTGGTTCGGGTTATTTCTACGAGATTATTATAGAAAATGCTATCATAATTAAATAATATTAAAAATTAAAGAACGAATGAAAATATTAAAAACAGTACTCGTTTTAGCTATATTTCTAATGGCTTACTTACTACAGGCACAAGACCCTCATGCAGAAAGTGGATTGACCAAAGGAATTGTACAGGAAGTGTTGCAGGTATCTTCATATACCTACTTACATGTATTGGAAGAAAGTGGTATTAAAAGATGGATTGCAGTTCCTACTATCGAAGCCAAATTAGGAGAAATATACTATTATAAGGGAGGTATGGAAATGCCCGATTTTGAAAGTAAAGAACTCAATAGAAAATTTGATGTGGTCCTGTTTTTAGGGTCTATAACTAATGGTGAGGATATTGATATTGAAAAGGGGATGGTAGATCCTAATGTTATTGTTGAAGAGGAAGTGAATAAACCTACTAAACAAGCTACCTTGGAGAAACTAGAGCTTTCTATAGAAGAAGTAGCAGGTGGCGTACGTATTGCAGATTTGTTTGAAAACAAACAGCAATTTGCAGGTAATAAAATAAAAATTAAAGGAGAGGTCACTAAATTTACTAAAGCGATTATGGGTAAAAATTGGGTGCATTTTCAAGATGGAACCTATTTTAATGGAGCTTACGATTTAATGATTACTACTCAAGAAATTGTAAATGTAGGTGATGTAGTCACTTTTGAAGGTACGATCACATTAAATAAAGATTTTGGTGCAGGTTACTTTTATAGTACCATTATGGAAGAAGCCGTTTTAATTAAGTAAGTTTAGTTTATAGTTAGTTAATTAGTTTTTAGTTATTAAAAAGCCACTTTATAAGTGGCTTTTTTTTGTTTAGTTATTCCTCGCAATGACGGTTTGCTTCGTCATCGTCACTGCGAGGAGTATTTACGACGTGGTAATCTCATTATAATGAAACAGATTGCTTCGTTTCTCTCGCAATGACGGTTTACTTCATCATCGTCACTGCGAGGAGTATTTACGACGTGGCAGTCTTATTAAAAGGAACAGATTGCTTCACTATGTTCGCAATGACGGTTTGCTTCATGTCACTGCGAGGAGAGCAGCGACGTGGCAGTCTCATTAAAAGGAACAGATTGCTTCACTATGTTCGCAATGACGGTTAATGAGGGGCAGATTGCTTCGCTACACTCGCAAAGACGGTTTGTTTCATGTCACTGCGAGGAGTATTTACGACGTGGCAGTCTTATCAAAAGAAACAGATTGCTTCGTCGCTACACTCCTCGCAATGACATATAAATATTATATTTACCTATGAACAAATCCTATGTTTACTTTCTAACTAATAAAAACAATTCCGTTATTTATGTAGGAGTTACAAGTAATTTATTAAAAAGAATATATCAACATAAAACAAAATACTTTAAAGGGTTTACATCTAAATACAATTGTGATAAGTTAGTTTACATTGAAGAATTTACAGATATTAATCAAGCTATTTCAAGAGAGAAGCAGTTAAAGGCTGGACATAGGAAAAGAAAAGAAGATTTGATTAATTCCCTTAACCCTGAATGGAAAGATTTATCTGAAGATTGGGTTTTTAGTATTGATTAAGAGGGGCAGGTTGTTACCTGTCATTACGAGGAGTGTAGCGACGAAGTAATCTGTTAAATTGGACTCCTATTCATGAGATTACTTCGTTACACTCGCAAAGACGGTATGTTTCATGTCACTACGGGGAGAGCAGCGACGTGGCAGTCTTATCAAAAGAAACAGATTGCTTCGTCACTTTGCCACGCGCCAGCTGGCCCCTTTGTTAAAAATGATCACTGAACATTTTCTTTACACACGGGTCCCGCAATGACGTAAAAAAAAGACCAGTTTTCACTGGCCTTTCCTTAAAAACTAAAAATTATAAAAAATCAACTAATCATTACTTATTACTTCACGGGAGTAACTTTGTTCTTTATGGCAACCTGTAGCGCAGGTACCTCCATTGTCATTGGGGATATAATTTAAAGGCATATCCCATCTTCCGAATTTTACAGTGGTTGCAATTAATTTGGTGTTATTGGCAGCATGAATATCATGGCAGGTAGTACAGTTTCTCCCTTTATCTTTGTTAATATGAAGAAAATGTAAATTTCGATCTCCTTCTCTAAACTCGGTACCCACAGCGGTGGTTTCTAAATTCAATAGATCGGTGTCATGGCAACCAAAACATAAGGAGAAATTTTCCTCTATTCCCTTTACATAGGTTCCTATGGTAAATTCATCTTTTAATAATAAGTCTCTTTCAGAATAATGTGGGTTATGACAAGAGGTACAACGTTTTTTAAGGGCTTTGTGTAAATGGCTGCTTTCATTTAAATGTTTTTCAATATTTGCGATTAGATTACCATCTTCTTTTTTAATGATCTTATTATGACAATTAAGGCATAATTGTTTGCTCTTATCTGCCAATAATCTTTTTTGGGTAGAGGCGTGGGGGGTATGACAAAGCAAACAGGCATCTCCTTCAAAAGAAGCTTTATGTACTGTTTTTGCAGTGGCTTTTTTATCCTCGTATTCACTATGACAGAAGAAGCATAAATCGGGAGCTGGTGTAAAGACCAAATGGGAATCATTAGAACTATGTACCTCATGGCATTCTGTACATTCTCCATTTTTTACGGGCTTATGAACATACTTTAAATTATGTTCTTCTTCTACTTCGACATGGCAGGAATAACATAAGGCGGCACCTTCTGCAAAAAGGGTAAACCCTGCCACATCTTCTAAGGGATGCTCCTGCCCGTTAGTTTCATGGCAGGCGGTACAATCTGTAGCGGTTGGCCCATGTAAAATATCTTTTTTTACCGTGCGTTTATGGCATTCTGTAGTACAGTTGTTGGTCACCGCATTTTGCGAGATTAAAGACCAACTAAAAAGACAAATTAGTATACTTAAAGAAATGATAGGTGGTCTTACCCGTCGTGTGATTTTTGTGTTGGTCTGTTTCATAATTTATAGTTTTAATTAATATTAAAATTTTCTTTTTAAGGTTAGGTCTATTCCAAAAAATTTAGAATTTCTATCGTATTCATTTTTCTCGTCGGCTCTAATAGTTAAGTTGATATAAATTTTATTGTATTTTGTTCTAAAATCAAGACTTCCAGTAATCGCATCTCTGTTAACTTCATCATAATTAATCTTTCTGCCATAAACATGAAGCCTTAATTGAGTGTTCTGGCTTATGATATAATTTAAATTACCATTTATAAATTCATGATCTTCTTTTCTCCCATCTATACCTATCGTTTTATATTTGGAGGCATTATACCCAATTCGAAAATTTAATTTTCTACCAATTTTTCCGTTTATATTTAAATTGTAATTTAGTAATTCATAGGGTAGAATATCACTTTTAAAATCATCAAAACTAAATCCCCCACTAAATAACCATAACTGTACCCCAACACCATAATAGTTTCTTGTATAATTATCCAAACTTAAAAAACTCAATTCTTCTTGATCTTTATAAGTTTTGTTAGATATCTGATAAAAGAGATTTAATCTATTTTTAAATAAAGAAAGATTAATAGTACTACTTAAAAGAGTTCCATTTATAGTATAGTTTGAGGGTTGAAAATAAGTGTAATCAATTAATACTATGGAATTATTTGGTATAAGACCTCCAATAATTCTTCTTACTTCAACAAAACTTCCTACTTGTAATAATTCATAGTCAAAATTTTCTTGATAGAGTATAGTCTCTGTTTCGTCCTTAACTACAATCGTTGAAATATCCACCTCATGTTTTTCAATAATTAATAATTGACCATCAGAAAGTAAAAAAGGGTCATTATATATATTAATATATTCGTCTGTTCCTTTTCTTTTTGTAAATTGTTTTTCGGCAAAAGTGTTGATCATAATTTTACTTTCTAGGGGTAATTTTTTTTTGTAATCAACTCCTATTTTAGCAAATAAATTGGACTCAGAACTTATGTTAAAAGTTTGGTGATTATACCTTATAGATGCGTTAGAAAATAAGCTATTATACAGTTGGTGCGAGACTGTACCTAAAATACTATTATTTCTATTTTCATTACCGTTAGCATCAACTTGTCGAAAAAATTGATTAACCCTCCAAGTTAGTGGTTTTACAGGATCGGAGTTAAGGGTATTGATTATTGAAAAATTATTTCTATTCGAATTAAAAGTGTTAAAGTTATTATAGTTAACACTAGATAAAAGAGTATTGCTTTTAAAATTGTATTTATTAGTAATTAAGAAATCTGTTTGAGAAAATTCATACCTATAGTTACTGCCATCATTTCCAGGAGTATTCGTTTTTGTAATATTATCAGATTTTAAAAATTTCATAAAAACCTTATTCTTGGAAGCTCCATAATATTGACTCGTAATTACATCTAGTTTATTCTCAATTCTATTTTCTATTCGCTGCGATTCAATTTCGGTAATGGTTACATCATAATTATTGTAAGTAATGTTTATGGGGAAAATTTTAAATTTTAAATCTAATATTGCCCCTAAATTTTTATCTTCATTTTTAACATTGGTAAAATTTTCTCTATTCACATAGCTTTCATTCATTGAAAAATAACTTGATAATGTGTAATTTGCTTTTTTAAAAAATGTTGTTTTTACTTTGAGAAAATTAGAAGTATTGCTTATAGAATATTCTGGACTTACCAATTGTTGAACTTTCTTTATATTAGGTTCATAACCTAAAGATAAATCTATGCTTAACAAATTGGGATGATATACATAAGATTTTGTAAACAGTGAAATACCACCAAAAACCCCCGTTGTATTAGTTTTTTTTGAAGTGTTATTAATTAAGTATTCCACTTCATTATAAGTACCTGTAACCCTTAAATTTCCACTAAAATTGGTTAATTTCCACCAAGTCGGTTCAAAATTATTATTCTGAGAATAGACAAAACCTATAAAAAAGTAACACAATATGAAGCTATACTTTTTCATCCCTAATTAAGTGATTTAATTAATAAATACTTATTTAGGCTCGCATGAGAACTATGACAGTCTTTACAGCTCTTAGAGGAATCTTTATGGTCTAGGTTATCTGTGCTTTGAAAATCTTGCCTACTATGACAATTTAAACATAGGTCATTACCTTCTTTGACCAATAATTTTGTTTTGTTTGAGTTATGGTTGTCATGACAGAGATTACAATTTCCAGCACCCACAGGGCCGTGGATATAATTCATCTCATTTCTAAAGTCCTCATGGCAATTAAAACAGGTGTTTGTTTTAATTAAATTTTTGCTATTTGACCCATGAGGGTTATGGCATTGTGTACAATCTTCAGAACTAAGGACATTATGAATGTTCTCTTCATAATCAAATTTATTTTCATGACAATTCAAACAAAGGTCATTCCCTTGTTTTATAAGCAAATATTCATTCTTCGACTTATGTGCACTGTGACATTGTGTGCAATTTCCTGAGCTGAATGGACCATGTGAATTAGAATAATTTTGTTCTACATTTTCATGGCACTTATAACATAAATTGGGCATCTCCATCTTGAGTTTTCCCATACTGTTTTTATCATGACATTCATTACATTTTTTTTCTTCAAAAGGTTTATGTATACTATTTTTAGGTTGATTAGATTTTAATACTATTCCATTTAAATTAGTTGAATCTGCAGAAAAAACGGTGTACGTTTCGGGATCAGGTACTCCATCAAAAAAAACAGTTCTCCATTGGTGTGTACAACTATAAAAAACCATTAATAAAATTAATGTCAGAAAGAAATATGGTGAAAATCGTTTAAACAATTCTTTGTTTTTTTGATCAGCTCATTACAAGATTTAATCATTATTAAAATAGAATTATCATTTATTTATGTTCAACCCTACCATAAACATTTACTTTATGATTTCCGAATTGGTTAATTTGAAATATTAAATACTTTAAATCAAATTTATCTAGGTCAACATATTTTTTAAATAGTTCAGTATCATAGCTAATACTAATCCCTGTTGGCAAATACATTCCCCCAGAGGTATTGGTAGGGCCTCCAAAATACATCAGCAATTGGTTTTTGTCATTAAACATCTGAACATTCTGAAAACTCCCGTCAACGACATATAGATTATCTTCTTTATCTACAGCATTTCCTTTGGGTCTAACAAATTGTCCATATGCCTTTCCAAAGGATCCCACCTTAGAGATAAAATCCCCTTTAATAGAGAATTTTTTTATCCCACCGTCTCCAACATCGGTAACATAAATATATTTTTTAGAAGCAGAAATGTTAGAGGGTTTGTATAACCAATCCTCATTTCCTTCTACGGTATCTGGGAAACTAAATAATAGTTCATTTGTTTTTTTATCGAATACTTTTACCGTATGGCTCACGATATCTGTTACCCAAATTTTGTTATTTATAATGGCTATATCTGTTGGAGATTTGAGTTCTCCTTTCCCAAAACTAGATATGAAATTGAAATCTTTATCGTAGACCAATATTTTTTGTAGTGATATATCCACAATATAAATAGTTCCTAATTCATCAATACTTATATTAAGAGGGACATCCAGCTTTCCAGGACCTCTTGGAACTATTTGATTGAATTTATTTGATTTCAAATCAATTTCTACAATTCCCCCAATTCCAAGATCACAAACAAAAATTTTACCCTCAAAATAATCTACGCCATAAGGTTTTTTTATTTTTACTTGGTCTACTTCCCCAATAATACTTTTATTAAATGCAGATTGTTTTGCTTCAATATCTGTAGAGGAATTAAATGTTGCTAAAAATTGAATTTTAGCCGAATCTTCTATTTCGGGATAATAGACTTTTTGTACATTACTTTGGATTATCTTGGGGGAACAGGAGTAAAATATCATCGGTGTTATTAGCAGTACTGCCAGTAATTTTATTAAAGTATTCATAGTATAAATTTAAATTTATTTTCTTTAAAATGTCACTGTAAAATTAAGCCTAACATAACTTTTATACTATGATAATCATCATAATGCGATGTTTATGAAACAAAAAAAAAGGCGATTATAAATCGCCTTTTTTTTGCTTAATTTTATTAAAATTATTTGGCATGGCATACTAAACACATTTGACTTCCTGCATTATCCATTGCATAAAGACCAGTTCCGGCTACACCACCTGGGCCGTTATTATGAACATCATGACAAGAAGAACATTCTACAGTACCTTGAGCACTCAATAATGCTGCTGCTGCTACTGCTGTGTTTAAACCTCCATCAGCTGATATCAATTCATCTGTATAATCAATAGAAATTGGATGATCATCAGTACCACCATTTTTAATAAAGTCTCCCAGTATTACTGTGCCAGTATCAGTACCTGAATTATCTAATGGGGTTACACCATCATGGCAAGTTAAACATAAAAGAGAAACACCTGTTGGGTCACCTGGTACATAAGCAGTTCCAGTTCCACCTGAACCTGTACCATCATCATCCGCATTAAATGTATCTGAAGAATAAGACGTCCAAGTAGCACCAGTGTTAAATACTGTTACTCTATCCCACAGTGGTGCTGTAGAAATAACAGTTGCGTTGTGAGGAGTATGACAAGCATTACAAATTTCTCCACTAGATTCATTGTTCCAAGACAATGCTGAAAAGTCATGAGAAGAACCTGTAATTACCCCTTGAGCAAATACAACTACTGTAAATAAACTTAATGTTAATGTTAGAATTAGATTTTTTGTTTTCATTAGATTCGAATTTAAATTAATATATATAGTTTTAATGATTCTCTAACCTATTAGTTATTAACAGGTTGTAATTAATAGTATCAAAGTTAAGAGCGGAATAGCTATAGAAATATGATAAATATCAGGATTATGTAACATTTGTTACAAAGCGGTGTTTTTTCTTGTTAATTTAATGCAAGACTGCTAAGCATCTATTTTATAGTTGTTTTCAGGCGTCCTTTTTTAAACTTCTGGCGATACTTTTTAAATAGAATACTTTTTGGGTTTTATTGTAGTTTTAAAGTACTGGTAAATAGGCCGATACACTATTTAGTGTAATTCTAAATAAGCTTGTTTTTTTACTATTTAGGTTGTTTTATAGATATATTTTGAGAATAATGGAATATAATACAGTTTGTATTTTATTATATGTAATATTATGGGCTTGTAATGTCATTACGAGGCGCGCAGCAACGTGGTAATCTTTTAATGTGATATTTCTATTCATGAGATTGCTTCGTTTCACTCGCAATGACGGGTTGCGTCGTGTCATTACGAGGAGCGTAGCGACGTGGTAATCTTCCAATTTAGTGTTTCTATTCATGAGATTGCTTCGTCATTGCATTCCTCGCAAAGACGGTAAATGAGGGACAGTTTGTTTCTTGTTTGTCATTACGAGGAGCCTAGCGACGTGGTAATCTCATTCTCTGTAAGAGATTGCTTCGTACCTCGCAATGACAGTTTGTTTCGCAATGACGGTTAATAATCAGACCCATCAGCCTTATGGGTATAATTCACCACTCCCTGAGGATCATGACAGGTCATAAAACATTTTTTTTGATCCAGATCAATCATTCTACCGTTGATGGGATTGGGTTGGATTACATTTTGGTCGAAGTTGATCCCATAGGCATTTTCACTAGAGTTGCCACCTTCATAACCATGGGGGTCATGACAGGCATTACAACCGATGGTTTCCATAAAATGCCCATTGCTTATCTCTGTATGAATATTAGTAACCACATTTACATCGTGACATTCAAAACATAGTTTAAAACTACTTTGAATTAAAGAGGGCCAACTTTTACCTAATTGAGGAGTTTTATCCATATTATAATTGGCTTTTAAAATACGGGGATAGTTTGAGCCATGTGGACCAGCTGGTCCAATTTCGTCATTATTAGCATGACAAGAGGAACAATAGATAGTGCTAGTAGCACTGTATGGATTCAATAAACCTCTTGGATTTGGGTTTTTGCCCTCTTGGATTACAGGATGCATAGAAACATTGTTAGGGTCAAAATCCAATCTAGTATTGGTCGAACCTAAATATCTCAAGGTGTAATCTGATGTCATAGCATCATCCCCATGGCATCGAAAGCAGATTTCATATTCAAATAATGCGGAGTTAATTTCTACACCAGTTTCATCAATACCTTTAACATTAAAATTGGAACCTTTTACAAATGGAGCTACCGCTTCATTACTATTAGACGAATGCGCATTATGGCAATCTACACATTCCACATGTTTTGTTTTATTGATATCCGATTCAACAGGGTCATGGATTCCTGTATAGCCATATACATTATGCCGATAGGGTTTAGATAATTCTGCTAATATGTCTTTTTCAGCAGTATTTCCATTGTGGCAGTCTAAGCAATTGTCTTCCTCTGCTACTCTTTTTAACAAGCGTTCATTTCCTGCTGCGTTATGGATGTCATGACAATTAGAACATCCATTTTGAGCAACAGTATTATAAGGATTCTCGATATGAGACCAGGGATTAAGATTATTTCCATTCCAAGTTTTTGAAGCTATATTATGGCTGCTATTGCCCCAATATTCAGTATCGTGACAAGAAAAACATAGGTCAGAGAATTCATTGGTTTTTTTTAAAAAATTTCCTTCCAGATTTTTATGAGAATCATGACAGGAGGTACATTGTAATTTGTTGTTTTGATCTAAAACATGAGGAGATAATGTGGAAGGATCTTTTAGATCGCCGTCTTCTATAGCTAAACTAGAATCATATATAAATGAAATGGGATGATCATCAGACAGGTCGGTGCCTAAGTTACTGCGCTTGGTCATTGTACTTGAAAAAGAGATACTATTTGGATTTTTAAAGGTATTCCCTAAGGCTACGGTGCCATCATGGCAAGACAAGCATAAAATGGAAGTACCATCGGGTTGTCCCGGTTTGGCATCTAAAGTAGAACTATCATATAAGGTATAAACAGCACCAGATTGTTTCCGGTTCCACATCGGTCCTTTGGGGTTGCTAGTATGGTTGGTATGGCAAAAAATACAAATTCTGTCATCGTCCATGGTTTTTACAGTGCCCTTACCAGAAGCGGATAAATTATGCTTGGATTGGGATATAGATTGTGCTAGTACCTTATTATTAGGTATTAGAAAAAGTAAGACGATAAAATATAGTAACTTTTTCATTCCTTATAAATCAACTCAAAGATTTGTATTCTGTTATTATAACTGTCTGCGATATAAATATGGTCAGTGGCATCGATAAAGATCCCTGAGGGCATCCAAAATTCAGACGTTTCCCTTCCTTGCTTTCCAAATTGGTATAAGTAATTTCCTTGGGCATCAAAAATTTGTACCCCATGAAATAAGGCATCTACCACATAAATATGTCCATGCCTATCGGTGGCAACCCCTTTGGGTCTAGCTAAGAAACCCGTTCCGTTGCCATTTTCTCCAAACATAGAGACAAAATTACCGGCATCATCAAAAATTTGAATGCGATAATTGATAGCATCTACAATATATACCATTCCCTTTTTATCGATCCAAATAGAGGTAGGGAAATTAAATTCTCCCTCACCCATGCCTCGTTGCCCTATGGTTTTAATTCGTTCTCCCTTGTCGTTTAAAATGGAAATTTGATGTTTGGCAGTTTCTACCACCCAAATCTCATTTTTTAAGCTTGAATAGGCGATCCCTGTGGGTTGGCTTAACACTAAGCTATCATTGAACAATCGCAATGTTTTTTGATCTTCTGAAAGGGAATAAATTTTATTATCCCGAGAATCGGTAAACAATAGCTCTTTATTAGGTAACAGACAAGCACTAACTAAGGATGAAAAATAAGCTTCCTTTTTCTTTAATAGTTTAGGTATTTTTAATTCGCCATCCTCCGCAAAAAAAACAGTACCATTTCCTTGGTCTAAAACAATACTGGTTTCATGACTGGTGGCAATAACATGCACCGGTTTTTGAAAAGTGGTTATCTCACTTTTACCCAATACTAATCTTTTAAACCATCCTTTTTTCTGTTTTTTTATATCTTCTTGTAAAGGTGGAATTTGACCCACCCATTGCACTCTATTCAATTCAAAAAAATCAAGGACATCTACATAGGTAGTATCTTGCGAATTTACAGTACCTACAGAAAGGAATAATAGTCCTATTATCCAATAATATTTAAATGTGCGTGTCATTAGTTCCATACGAAATTACTGCTTCCAAATGATTTAGACTCTGATATTTATCATATATGAATTTTTCATTAATTTTGTTTAAAATTAGCATTTAAATGAAGATCCTTTTTAATACGCTATTATTCCTTGTCTTTTTATATACAGGAATTATCTATAGCCAGCATAATCAATTACAGCTAAATAAAACCTCTGAAACTCATAATATTGATGGGATAATCAACGAAAAAGAATGGAGTGATGCCAAAAAAATACAACTAGAAAGAACCCAGGAATGGAAGATCGATGTTTTGGTTAGTTATGATGACCTATATATATATGTAGCATTCGCAAATTTGGAAGGTACTGACCAAACTAGATTAAACGCAGAAATATTGGTGCAAACCAAGATTGATGAAAATGGATGGGACGAAAACACTTTTTGGTTTCATTCCTCCTATGGAAATTGTTACTCTCAAGGCGAATACTATAATTGGGAACATTGTTCTAATAATCCATCGGGGTGGAATGCCAATACCTACCCATTTAAAAATGGGAATGACAATATAGAGTTTAAAATAAGTTTTGCTGCATTGCAAATGGAAGCACCATTATCGGGAGCTAAGTTAAGGGTTGCTTTTAAAATGAGTGGGGCAGATGAAATACATACTTATTGGCCAAAAAATGCTTCTATTGAATCTCCGAGTTCCTGGGGCTTGCTATACTTTGAGTAATTTTTTTTGTGCTATGTTTTATGATAAAATCTTATTTGGAAGACGGTATTATTTATATTTTTTAGTCCTAGATCCCTCATCGCCTGCTAGTTTTATTTTAAATAGCCTACTGAAACTACAATTCTCCATATTTACTTTTCAATGTGTGCTGATTTCAGCCATTACACAGGTGGGGATTGGTACTACCACTCCAACCGAAAAATTGGAAATAAACTGCAACAGGTAAACTAGGCATTATGTTTTAATTTTTTACTTCCACTAGACTCGTCTACCATAAAAATTAATTACAATTTTCCAACTGGATTTTAAAATTACTAATATAACTCTCTGGTAATTATCACATAAAAATTGGAGAAAGAAAACTTCGTAAAATTTAACATTTTGAATAACAGGGTTTTGCGATTTTTCAAAAATGATTTTTATCATATTTTAATACTTCATTACTTGTGATATTTGTATACGATAAGAAATCATTTTGATTCAAAACTTCATGTTTTACCAAAAAAAGTCATCTGTGAATTATTTCCACACTAATTTTTTGATATGAATAGAACACTTCGTTATATAGGTATTTCACATAAAAATGCTTCTGTTGCACAAAGAGATATGTATCACTTTTCTGATGAAGAAAAAAATAACATAACAGAACTCATTTGCCATACATTTTCCGACATAGCTGGATTATTTATTCTTGTTACCTGTAATAGAACAGAATTCTATTTTGAAACGGAAACAACTTCGGCTACAGATCTACGTGATTTTTTGATATGCTTAAAAGAAGCTAATGTTAACAAACAAAATAAGCAACTGTTCGGATTAAGCAATTCTACTAAAGAAACCGTTCGGCATTTATTAGAGGTTTCATCAGGGCTAACATCTGCAGTACTTGGTGATGCAGAGATTATTCATCAAATTAAAAAAGCACATCAATATGCAATAGCTCATAAACTACAAGGATCTTTGTTAGAACGAGCCATGCAAACAATATTTAAAAACCATAAACGTCTAAGCAATGAAACTCATTTCAGGGATGGTACCACATCTATTGCTTATAAATCTCTAAAAGTTGTATGTGATTTTTATAATAAGCCTTCAGAAGGGCCTAAAAAAATGTTATTTGTTGGTGCTGGGGATATTGTAAAACAGTTATTTAAATATAATTCAAAATTCAATTTTGATAACATTTATATTAGCAATCGTACGGAAGAAAAAGCCATTACTTTAAGTAAAATATACAATTGTGAAGTATATGACTGGAACAAGGTACTCTCTAATAATTTTGAAGATTTTGATGTGCTAATAAGTGCTGCTAGTAATTGTCATCATCTTATTAAATACATTCCGGCTACAGCTACAAAGAAACTGCTAATCGACTTAGCAATACCAGAGAACATTGATAAAGCATTGGCGAATAATTTAAATGTTAAATTCTATAACTTAGATGGTATCTCTAGAGAATTAGAGTACAATAAAGAAAAACGACTTGCTGCCATTTGTAAAGTAAATGAAATTATTACGGAAGAACTTGCAATATTTAGTGCGTGGCTACAAGAAGCTCCTTTAAGAAAATTATTAGCAGAATATAAGATACTAGTGGATCGAAAGGTTAATCACTATTTTGAAACTGATAGGGAAGAGTATGATGTACATTCTATCAGTAATCAGGTTATGCGAAAACTAATTAAACAACCTGAAAAGTTGGTAGATGCGAATGAAATAGAAGCTATTATCACGGAACAGGTTTCTTTGTTAAAAGAGAGATATAATTAATTCTTCCCAAAAGATTTAAAAACATGGTGCTATGCCACATAAAGGTGGCAGAATTGTTTTTTGGCTAGTGAAAAAATCTAATCTGCAAATTGATGAATAGAAACCCACTGATGAGATTTTTCATCCCATCTACTTTTAGATTTAAAAGAATAGTTATTGTCAATGGAAAGCCATGAGTACTCAAATTTTATGATCCTTTCTAAAACTTGATTTAAAAGTAAAAGTTTATATTTACTCAGTTTAAAAATAAAAACAAATGTCTGAACAACAATCCTCACGAAGAAAATTTTTAAAAATACTTGGTTTAACTGGTGCAGCATCTATGGTTGGCCCAAATGCTTTAGCAAGTTTTAATGAGCCTTCAGAAATATTAAAATTAAATAAGGAGCAGCAAGAATTTATGATTCGCTACGGAAAATGGATGGATGAATTTTTAGAGGTAACCCGAATAAAGAAAAAAGACCCATACAATTCTGAAAATAATAAAAAGATGATTGCCTTAACTGAAAAAGTTCAAAAAATGAAACCTGAACTTACAGAGTTTTTAAAAGACGAAACTTTTTCAATTATATATATGGCGTCTATTAAACGGGTAAGAGATGAGATTTAATAATTAATACTTTGGACTGTAATCAGCGCTTTTTTTTATTTAATTATGGGTATGAAGAGTTTATCACTAGTTTTATCATTTACTAATTTTTAAATAAGTCTTTTATTTCTAAATGAAATTCCTGAACCACTTTTAAGATAGCGTTCAAAGTTATAGGCTTTCTGCTTATTCTCAAAATAAGATAAGTACACAAGTTTTACTGGTAATTTATCTTTTGTAAAGGAAACTTCTCCTTTATTATGAGCTGTTAGTCTGTTTTTAATATTTGTTGTAAACCCAGTATAGTATTTTGAATTATTACACTTTAAAATATAAACTCCGTAAAGTAAATTCATAATATGGTTTTTAGAGGGAGTTAATTCTATAAATATAGAGATTCTAAAATTATTAAATAAATACAAAACACTCCTTCGATCTTCATAAATTCAGAGTTTCGTAGAGGTGTGTTTTAGAAGTGGACTGCGTCCACCGTACACCTTCGCAAACTTTTTGTTTGCTATGGAGTATAAATATGTGATAAATTATCAAAATGTAATTTTATCCTTCACTCTTCATAAATTCAGAGCTTCGAAGAGGTGTGTTTTAGAAGTGGACTGCGTCCACCGTACACCTTCGCAAACTTTTTGTTTGCTACGGAGTATAAATATGTGATAAATTATCAAAATGTAATTTTATCCTTCACTCTTCATAAATT
>MAAC01010213.1_pt1 | contig 48009 bp, 46 predicted proteins | sample 1115981 | NCBI WGS metagenome assembly MAAC01 (sample SAMN04961126, study PRJNA320927) | seawater metagenome | isolation source: sample BD02T64 sea water enriched with oil for 64 days | place: USA:Gulf of Mexico | collected 2013-07-27 | reverse complement strand
GTTGGATATTACAGCCAGGTTAGGCCCCACAGTTATAACGGTGGACTAACCCCCAATGAGTCAGAGAAAAGATACTGGCTTGAATACAAATCCGTGGCCAAAATTTGTTGACCACTACATAAACCGAAATTATTTGGATGGTATTTTAATGGCTATAGCCCTTTATAGCCTTTTGAGTTATTGGGTGTTGGGTGGTTTACGCCCTATTAAGTTAAATTTATATTCCGTAGTTGTTACTTCAAAATCTAAAATGTCATTTATCTTAATTGCATATTTAATTTTGAATTATTTTGTTATTCGAAACGCGATTAATTTACAGTGGGAACATATATTATATGGTGTACTGTGGTTTTTGATATCAAGTGGACTATTGATTTTTAAGTGGATGGGACTAAAAGAGCATCGTAATCATGAGCCACTTAATTCTAATTAGAAACACTTGAATATTGAAATGTACCTTGTGCAATGAACTAATGAAAATATTTATTCGAATTTTAGGAAGTGTAGTAGGTTTATCAATGCTATTAATGGGTGGCTGGCTGATCATTAAGCCAGTTAACGATACTCTATTGGAGATCTTAAATGTGGTCACTTTTATTCTTTTAGGCTTGGTATTTGTTTATTATGGCGTAACAGGAAGAAGTAAGTTTTTTGTTAAGCGATAGAGCAAGAATAAATATCTATTCTTTGAATCCAAAGCCTCGCGTGCGGGGCTGGGATTCAATTAACGTAAGTTGTAAAAACTTATAGTTAATATGTTTGGCAGAAATTAAATGGATAAATATGACTTCTTAAGCAAAGTAACTAATTGGGCGTTGTGGTTATTAGGGATTTCATTTGGGCTTGCCGTAATTGATAATATCTACTTTGATGAGGCGTACAGAAGCACTATTGGCATTGTTGGTATTATAGCGTTATGTGCATTTTTTATTGGAATTATTACTGCTGTCATCAAAGGTGCAATAGATAAAAGTAGCTGATCTGATGACAACTAGTTAAAAATTGAACTGGTATTTACTTACGGTTGAATTTTCAACTAGTTGCCCTAATAACTAACAGTAACAATCTCGCAACGAGTGAATCATCTAATGTTGTTGATTTGCTGCGTAAGTGTCTTGTTGTATCCAAAAAAACTGAAGCTGCCTGATTTTGAAACATGGGTTAATAGTGAGTTGAATGGTTACGATACTCCCGCAGATGTTCCAAAATATCGAATTATTAATTGTACCTTGCACCTTCATAACCCATACAACGGCTTGATACCTTTGCATATCGAAGATGCTAAGATAGACAAAATACTTTACCAGTATACCTATTGTGCAATCTGTTGGTAGCCTTAAAGCACTATTGGATAAGCACGTTGATGGCTACCTCACCTTGCCATTATCAGGTGAGGACGCAGCTTACCTCAACAATAATATTGGCGGGTATAACATGCCACCAGTAAGACGATCATCTGTATCACATTTACACGGTATATTGGATAGTATTCGCAATAAGATATTACAGGTTGCACTTGGTTTTGAAGAGGTCGGAATAATCGGAGAGGGTATGAGTTTTTCAAGCGATGAAAAGAAATAGGCTGATGGTCTTAAAAATATCACTATTGAAAACTTTCAAGGCGTGATAGGTAATGTAACCGACAGTACGGTTAATCGGTACAGCACTTATGTTAATGCTTACTATGGATGCTACTGAGTCACAACCATTGTTTATTTTGGGTGTGGAAATCTTGAATTACAATATCCCACTTTTTAGTTATGGTTTTATTTTTCTTGTTGCTGGTGCTGGTGGCGGAGTTGGCCTATCCATTCAAGTGGTAAAAAGCATTTTAAGTAAAGATGATATGAATACTAACGCCTCCATCAGTATGGTGAACGGTATGATGAATGCAGCAATCGCAAACCTTCTAGGATTGTTTTTGCTTTATAAATTCTTTCAATCATTGATTTACTAACTAAGTTCATTAACCTAGGGAATAGTATAGGCTGAAGTTATCTGTTTGATGTTATTAAACTTCATTAATTACACTTAGAGAAGAATTACAGGGGAAAAAATGAAAGATAAGTTTCAATCTCAAACATTAACGATGAAACAAGCTTTATCTCGAGCAAAAAAGGCAGGTAAAGAAAAAAAGACAGAAGTTGCTATAGAACTTTATAGGGCAGTGTTGAAAAATAACCCTAATCACCCTATCGCGACTAAAGGGTTGCGAAAAATGCAAAAACTTTCAACAGAACGGTCTGAGTTGAAAGTAGCCGTTGATCCTACTCAAGATCAAATCAATGGATTAGTTAATTTATATAGCTCTGGTCACTTGATAAAAGCAGAACAAATTTGTGCAGCTTTATTGCAATCTCACCCTAAATCATTAGTGGTTTTAAATATATTAGGTAGTGTGCTTCAAAAACAAGGAAAGCAACAAGAAGCTATGAAATGTTATGACATAGTAATTCAGATAAAGCCTGATTATATAAACGCTTACTACAACCGGGGTATTATATTAAGTAAACTTGGATTGTCAAAAAGAGCTTTGAAAGATTTTGAGATTGTAATCCAGCTTAAGCCTGATTATGCAGAGGCTTATTACTTACTTGGTAATACATTTATTACGCTTGGGCTGTTAGAAAAGGCCGTTGATAGTTTTGAAAAATCTACATTATTAAATCCTAACTTTGCTCAAGCATATAGTAATTTAGGAGTGGTATTTATTGAACTTGGCTTGTTTGAAAATGCTGTAGCTACCTTTGAAAAAGCAGTTAAATGTAAACCTGATTATGCTGAAGCTTATTGTAACCTTGGTGGTGCATTAAAGGGATTAGGAAAGTCAGACAAAGCACAGGAATGTTATGAGAAAGCAATTAAACTGAAACCAGACTATGCAGAAGCGCATCGTAATCTAAGTACTTTGAAAAAATATAAAGCAAATGATCCTCAAATACGAACAATGGAAAAACTATTAATTGAAGGAAAGCTAAATGACTCTGAACGTAAGTTAATTGCTTATAGTTTGGCAAAAGCTTACGACGGATTAGGTCATGTAGATCAGAGTTTTGACTTTCTTCAATTAGGTAATCAACTTCGTAAAGGAGAACTGAAATACAATATAGATAATGATAGAAGATTAATCGAACGGATAAAATCAATATTTAGCAATGGGAGTTTAGCGCCCAATTTAGTGTTAGAAAATAAAAAAGTGAAGCAACCTATTTTTATATTAGGTATGCCCCGTTCAGGAACTTCACTCGTAGAACAAATTATTGCGACTCATTCTAAGGTCTACGGTGCAGGTGAACTTTCAACAATGAGTAAATTAGCAAGTCCAATTTTGTCGATTTTTTCTGAACAAACTCTCAAGCAAGCAAGCTGTAAAGAAATTCAGGGTAAAATAAGTGAATTACGCGATTCATATATTGAGAGTTTGAATCAATTGAAAGTTCCCGAAATGCTCATTACAGATAAGATGCCACTTAATTTTATTTGGATAGGGTTCATTCTATCTGCGTTCCCTGAAGTAAAAATAATTCACACATCAAGAGATGCTAGAGCAACATGTTGGTCTATTTATAAGCATTATTTTTCAGTTAATGGAAATGGCTTCGCATATGATATGAACGATCTTACTGAATTTTATGTGTTATATATTGATTTGATGCGTTATTGGCATAAACACTTTCCAGGCAGGATTTACGACCAAAATTACGAAGAGTTAACAGTAAATCAATATGAAGAAACTCGAAAACTATTAGAGTTCTGTGATCTAGAATGGCAGGACGAATGTCTGAATTTCCATAATACAAAACGAGAAGTTAAAACAGCAAGCGCAGGGCAAGTTAGAAAAAAAATGTACCAAGGGAGTTCAGAGGCTTGGAGAAAATATGAGAAACATATCCAACCTTTAATCAATGGACTTAGATATTCAAATTAAGTATCACCAATGTAGCTGTACTACTTGATTATTAGTAGTTAAATTTTGAAAATCAACAAGAAGACTCAAAATATAGAATAGGGCATCATCCTAGCTGCCCTTAGTTAATAATAAGAGCAGTCTTTTCGTTCTTTCCAAAGCTTCACTACTATATTATCCAGCTTAGCCTTGAATAACGAAAAATAGCGAATATATTATCTTGTATGAATGTGATGATTAATAATCACCACCATGAGTTATAAACTCAATTCAGGGTGTAAAATAATTATAAGATAGCTAGGTGAGCATGAGTCAAAATATACGATTACACTATTTGGATAACTTAAGAGCATTGGCAATGCTATTGGGTATTGTTTTTCATTGTGCACTTGCCTATAGCCCTTTGATGCAAAATGTATGGTTAACTTCAGACTCCCAAAACTCTGTCATAATTGACGTTTTTGCATACTGCTTACACCTTTTTAGAATGCCGTTGTTTTTTGTAGTATCAGGTTACTTTGCCTTGATGTTAATTGATAAACGTACAGTGTCTGGTTTCATTAAAAACAGAGCTAAGCGTATTTTGTTGCCCTTTATTATTTTTCTTCCCCTGCTATCTATTGCAATGATGCTTATCATTTCTTGGGCTATTAACAGTATTAGTACAACGATACCTATGTTGAATTACCTCGTAGAAGAGGTAAGTGGCAGCATGCAAGAAATGCCGATTAATACCATGCACTTATGGTTTTTACTAAATTTGTTTTTTATGTGTTTAATGGCAGCAGGATTACACAAGTTAAAACTATTTGATGCTAGGTGGTTCAAAGCTTTTTCTTCGCCTTTGACTATATTACTGTTGTTACCATTGCTGATGACGCCTGCGTTAATGTATGTTTCAGCACCACATCCAGCACCAAGTAAAGTTTATCCTGAAGTTTGGTCATTTGGGTTTTATGGCATTTATTTTCTGTTGGGCGGGGCTTTGTATAAAAACAGGCTGCTGCTGCAACACTTAAGTCAATACAAACATTATTTGTTAATAACAGGAATAGTGCTCTATATAGTGTTTTATTATCAATTGCCGGCAAGCCTATCTTTGCTCGATATGGTGAGAGAGGCTAACGGTGTGCCGTTTAGTTGGCATCACACTCGTCTCGCCATTGTCGAAGCATTTGCAGCGCTTTATTTAACCTTAGTTTGTATTATTCTAGGGCAACAGTATTTATCTATTGAAAATAAAATATTCAAGTATTTCATGGACTCATCCTATTGGTTGTATCTTATTCATTTACCGCTTTTGCTTATGATTCAGTATTACCTAATCGATTTAGAGCTCAATATGTGGCTTAAATTTGCCATTGGCAACCTCGTGGTATTTACTATTGGGATTGCAAGTTATCAATTACTTGTTAGGAACACAGTCATTGGCGTGTTATTAAATGGTAAGCGTATAGAAGCGATGAAAAAGTAACGTGTCAGATATTTTGTGTTTGCTAAAGGGCTGTTATCTTGACCTTAAATTTTAGGCGCTCTACGCAGTGGGGATTTATTGGTGTTTGTATTGGCTTATGTGCTTTTGTATTTAATTATTATCTGGTGCCATTGTCTTTACCGGGTTATGCCATATTCGTTGCTCCTGCCATTTTCACGCTAAGCTTTTTCAGTGAAGAAACTTACTTTATTCCCAAAATGATCTTGTTTCTTTTTGGGCAGTTTATCGGGTATTTTCTCATTGGTTGTCTTTTTCAATTAATCAAAAAAAATGAACATAAGACAAACAGTTAATGCTTGTGAACCATAAGGAAAAGTTAAAAATGAGGATTTACATAAATAAGGTACTGTTTGTCATTGGAGTAACTTTGCTTCTGTTGATGCTGATAACGGAGCGGTGATGAAAATTGTTTTGGTGCATGGCATATTCAATACGGGTCATGTTTTTTTCTGGATGAAGAAACGATTAGAAAAATGTGGTTTTGAATGTTTTTCTCCTAGTTTATGGCCATGCGATGGTCGAAAAGGCATCGAACAAGCAAGTAAAGACTTAAAAGCAAAAATTGATGAAAAATACGATTCAGCAGAAAAAATATCAATTATAGGTTTTAGCATGGGCGCGATTGTTGCCCGCTACTATTTACAAGAGCTCGACGGGGCCAAAAGGGTTGATAAATTTTTCTCCATTGCAGCACCGCATCGAGGCAGTTATTGGGCGTATTTACCATATCCAACAAAAGGGGTGAGACAATTACGGCCAAAGAGTGAGTTTTTACAGCATTTAGCAAACAGCGAACATAGGTTGAAATCAGTAGCGTTATTTTCCTATTGGACGCCATTCGATACTTCAATTGTGCCTAGTAGTAGCTCTTATTGGAAAATTGCAAAAAATAAAAAGTTTTTTTCAATAATGCACTTTACTATTATATTTAATCGACGTGTGCTCAAAGAAATTATTACCAACTTGAAAAAATAAAGTTGGCATGTTGATACCCTAAATAGTATCGAGCACTCTTACTGCTATGTTACTGACCAAACCCTCTCAATGATCCCTGTTATGCCAAAATCCTTTTTTTGTCTAAATTTTAGAGAGAAGGCTTGACCCTAACGTTACGTTATACTTGAGAATAACCACGTTGACGCCATGTGTTCCATAAGTTTTAGGGAAATTATGCAAAAGAGCAAAGTATATAGTGTAAGTCAGGTCAGTAAATTAGTTGGGGTTAGCGTTAGAACCTTGCATCATTATGACCATATCAAATTACTTAGACCTGCAAGAAAAATGGATAACGGTTATCGATATTATAATCAATCACATCTTATTCTCTTGCAGCAAATACTTATATATAGAGCACTAGACTTTACCCTTGAGGAAATACGTTCATTACTCAATGCTGAAAGTAGTGATTTATTTAGCCAATTGGAAAAGCAAAAACAAGTACTAAATGAACGTCAACAATCGATAGCAAATATGATTAACAGTGTAGAGGTCACAATGACGAATTTAAAAGCTAAAAAGAATCATGAAATACTATTTGGTGATATTCCAAAAGAGAAGGTTGAGCGCTGGGGAACACTAGAAAAAGAAAGGTTAGGTAGTGAAAATATAGAGAAAAAAATGGCCGTGCTAGCGCAGTTTGACCATGAAATAATGCACAAATTAAAAGAGGAAAGCACCGAAATTTCAGATGATTTTGCCAAAACAATTGGTCAAACTTTTGATAACCCTATTGTGCAAGAGATAACGGCAAAACATTATCAATTGATGAACAAAATTTCTTGTGTTGTACATGGCGAAAACAGCCAGGTTTCTTCTGAACAATATGTGGCAATGGCAAATAGTGTTGATAATAAGGAGATGGAAGAGTTGTGTGAGTTTTATGGTCAGGGATATGCAGAGCATGCTAGAGGAGCAATGTTGTATTATGCAAAGAAAAATCTCAATGCCAAATAATAAAGGAAACGCTAAAATAGCCCTGCTTCATTCAATGACCTTAATTTTCCTGTTTTTTCATGCTTTGTGTGTTGCTTAGGTGAAGCAGTATTTTGCAAGTGTTGCTCAAGGGTCAATAGAGGCTAGCGCTTAAGAAAAACATCTTAACTAGGTATTCGCTATTGGCGATTTAACATGGCTTGGTATAACATCAAGACTTTATTATCCCAAGGATGCCTTCCTATGATCACACTCTCTCCAGAACAAAGTCGCGTTATTGGTGTCATGCTAGAAAAAGAAAGCACTACACCAGAGCAGTATCCACTTTCAATTAATAGTTTGACCAATGGCTGCAACCAAAAAAGTAATCGTGAGCCTGTGTTGTCTTTATCAGAAGCCTATATTCAGAATGTGGTCGATGAGTTGGTACAAATGAACCAACTCATGGTTGATCATAAAGCTTCAGGTCGAGTGAACAAGTATTTCCATCGTTTTTGTAATACTGAGTTTGGCAGTTTGCAGTTTACGGCTCAACAAAGAGCAATAATTTGTGTCTTATTACTAAGGGGGGCACAAACACCTGGAGAGTTACGTACTCGCACAACTCGCTTAGCAGATTTTAACGATGTGAGTGAAGTTGAAATCGCGTTAATTCAACTACAGGATTTGAATGGTCAAACCTTTGTAAATAAGTTAGCCCGCGAGCCAGGCAAACGAGAATCACGTTATATTCAATTATTTGTTGAACAAGATGAAAATTTTGAGACAGAACAACACTCTACTCAACTAAATATTCAGCCAGATGAAGGCCAAACGCAAATAGCTTTACGAGTAACAGAGTTAGAACAACAAGTAGCTTCTTTGACAGAACAAGTAAGTAATTTAACTAAGTTGTTAGCTGGCGAATAACTAAAACAGCTTATTTGAGTTATTCATAATCACTTTGGTAGAGTATTCTGTTTTCAGGCTATTCTGAGCTTGACGAGTTGGAAACTCTATTTTGTAAAAATCTGCTCATGTTATTTTTTTGATAATCTTCCATCGTTAGGTATAAAAGTACCCCTGAAAAAATTATTACTGTTGCTGAGGCTAGCAGTGGTTTAAATAATAGCCTGCCAAAGTTAATGAGTACTTGTTGTATTCTGGTGATGCTCTGGTGTATTGATAGTTTATCTGACTTTATATAGCGTTTTAAAAAATGATAAAAGCCTTGATTTCGAATGGCATCAAATAGCAAACCTACCAATATTGCTACAATGGATGTTGCTGCTATTACGAAACTAGTGCTAATGGCATTCAATGTGGCGTTTGACAATTGTGCACTAAATACTGCGTTTCTTAATTCGTTTATCCACTTTGGTGGAATATTAGTCCATAGCAGAAATAAAAGCACCAAAGTACTTAATATAAACACGGTTATTGCTATGGTTTTGGCAACAGAGCTGAGAAAGCAGAATTCCTCTAGGGTGGCTAGTAAGTTTTCTGACGCATTTGATTTATCATCACTTAAGGTGTGCAGATCAGATATTTTCAAATCATAAACCGAAGCGAGTGCTTTGGCTGATTCTAAAGACGCTTGACCACTTTTTTCAATACGCTGAACTGTTCGTAAACTGAGCCCTGAAACTACAGATAATTGCGTTTGACTCCAAGCTCGCACTTGGCGCTCTGTTATTAGTTTTGAATTATTTAATCGCATTTTCATTTTCAATCTTCCTCACTTTGAACCTAAACAATATGAGAGAAAATTGCCTGCTTGTATACGTCGAAACGGTGTCATTGATATGACAGTAATGTGCCACCCCTTTATTGAAAGGGGCTCCATAGCCAAAACCATTTGAAAAGTTTGCATAAAAAAGGGATTTTAGAGAATCTATAGTATTAAGTATAGAAAAATCATCAACTAGCGAGGTTGATAATAGCGTTACTTTTGTTCTGTTAATGCCGACATTCTAGAGCCAATTAGACTGGCAACTAAAATAGCAAGGTAAAACTGACCAACAATGGCTTCTAAGTAAACTAAAAATCGAGCCACTGGTAAGTTAGGCGTTATATCACCTAAGCCTAATGTAGTCATACAAACAAAAGAGAAATAAACAAAATCAGGAAACAACATAAACCATTGATTTTCAGAGTGAGGTATGTGAAATGAATCAGAAAACTCTAATTGCAACAACGTAAATAATATTGCCCAAATCAGTCCCAATAGAAGGTAGAGGCAAATAGCGCCAAGTATTTTATTGCCATCAATTTTACCGGTAAACAGCACTTGTTTTGCCGTTTTATAAGCGGTAGATATAAAAAAGCTAAGTAGTAGAAGTAAATAGAATTGATCAAAGCCAGCATTTCCTAGCCAATTTGACGTCATCGACACTAATAATATTGCTAATGGAAATATAAAGGTTTTACGTAAGATAAAGTTTTTAGACTCTACTCCCCATACTGCAACAATTAAGGTAATAACTGTGGTTGATTGCATCAAGCGTTGAGCAGAATCATCGAAGAACTGTTGTGCTAATGCAGTACCTAATAGTAATAAGATCAATGCAAAGGTAAGGTAAACAAAATTATCTTGTTGATCCATTGGTTTCACAGTACTACCTCAGTGCTTAAAATTGTATTAATGGGGCTGCATAAGAGCTTAAACTGACAATTCTATTCTTGGTTTTGCTGTTGCGCTACTGTCTATTTTGGCTGCGCATAACAATAATCGTGCAGACGCAATATTGCCATGTTCAATAATGTAATCTTTAAAAGCAACTTCACGCTGCTGTGCTATTTGTTTTAGTTCTTGTATTTGTAGTTTATTGGATATTTGAGTGCCCAATGGCAAATTGATATCCCTTGGTGTACTAATCGCGCAAATATTAACGCGAGTATCTTCTTTTTCTCGCATTAAAGCGATAAAAGAGTCCAAATAAGCTTTTTGTTGTACGTTTGGCTCTATTTGTTTGTCTTGATAAATTAAATCGTCAAAACGCAGCTTTAAAGCAAACTCACCGACAGTCATTGCTGCTGAAACGATATTGGCATAAGGTACAAAAGTTGTCATTAAATAGTCTTGGGTCGCCATCCATATTGCTTTTTGGGTAATTAAGGTCACGATACTGCTGAGTCCGAACTGTGGATCTGAAGTGGAGCCAGATAAAGGCACATCTAGCTCGACATCGCCATTGCTATCCTTGAGCATGCCTAAAGCGATATTAAAAGGCAGCGCACCTTGGTCAATTAAGGCGCCTGCTTCGTTACTATCGGCTATTGTGGTCTCTAGCCCTTGTAGTAATATTTGTAAGTTTCCGTCAAGCTGCTCGCCTGTAAGGGTAACATCAAGCGCTGTATTCAGCTGCCCGCTTTTGAGCTCCATTTGCATGGCTTGTTTCATATAAGTAGACACAGCAGGTAAAGAAAGCTCTTTTAAAAAACCTTTTAAATGGTGTTTTGGTAGTTTAGCGAAGGGAGCCGCGTAACCGTTAAAGTTGAAGTGCGCATACTTGTTACTTCGACCAGTTAAGGTAAAGGGCGTTTGTTGCTCTTGTTTATCTTTGCTATTACTTAATGCCCCTAGCTGTAGAGTATCAATATATAACTGTCGTGTGTAAACAGGCTCAACACTGTGGTCTTGGAATGATATATGATTCTCATTAATTAACGAAAACTTGTTTAATGAAATCAGATATTCTGCTTTTGGAGTACTGTTTTCATTTTCAGTTTCTTTTGCGCTCCGGGTCAATTCATTTTGTTCATGTTGAGGAGCGGATAAAGTTACTAGGTTGGCGATAGCCTTATCTTTATTTATGATGAGATTGCTTGTTAAGCTATCTAAGGTGATTTCATTTATGGCTAATTCTAGTTCGCTAATCATCAAATCACTGATACTCAATTGTTTTAACGTGGCGAGTGCTGGCAATGATAATGATTCATTTTTCGAACCGTAGATATTATCAATCACTAAACTAGGTATTGTTACTTGGGCAACTTCATCGAAATCAAAAGCCAGTTTTTGTGCTACTTTCCCATTATAAACATTGGCATTGTTTAAGGTTATTTGCCCCGTACCAGCTAAATCAGTAAGTAACCCTTGAGCCAACACCAGCGACACATTGTTAAAGTTACTCTCGAATTTATCTAATGCAAAAAACTGTTGTTGCTTAGCTACAATCAAGCTTTCATTGTTTACTTGAACATTGTTGATATGAAAATTTAGCTGATTAGGCTCAATCATTAGTTGCTGTTGGCTTGTCAAAGAAAATGCGCCACTAAGCTCAGATAACGCATTTACATAATCTTTAAATTTATTAAGCGGATAGTTGTTAATGGATATCTGGCTATTAATTTCTCCGTGTCCTTGCTTTAAAGCGACATCAGCAGTTAACACGACAGCAGCACTATCAATGGTGCTATCCAAGCTAAGCATAGCTTGTTGTGCAATTTGGCTAGCTTTAACTTGGTTAACCAGCAATTTGTTAATATTTATGTTGTGCAGCTTGGCGTCATTATCAATATCAATATTCACCTGTTGTAGTATCAACTCAGGTAATATCACTTGGTAGACAACGGCACTTGGTTGCGTTGTTTTTTCTGCTCGATTGTTCTTGTTTACATCTATACCGGCAATTAATAACTGCTTTTCATTTTTTGTAATTATGAGTTGTGCGCTGTTTAGCTCGAACTTACTGATAACTATTTCATCAAACAATAATCGAAATAATGTCAAGCGAATAGTGAGTTCATCAATAGATAATACCGTGTTTTTTTGGTTTCGAAACAAGGCTAAATCGGTAATGTTCACTTGGCTTAAAAATGGGTTGTAGCTAATGCTAGTACTTTGTGAAAGTGTTAGTTGATGTTGCTGCAGTATGGGTTTAATGAAGTGCTTTATAACCGGAGAAGATATGGCCCAAACCAGCAAATATAAACAAACAATACAAGCGGCTAATAGCTTTAACCATTTAACAAGAGTAGGGGATTTTTTTTTATCAAAAGCAGCGGTGTTCATATCCGTGAAATAGCCTCTGTAAACTATTTATTCAATAGTAATTTTACAAAAATGGGAGCTGAATGGTAACAGATAATCCGGTCGTTGCCTTGTTTGTGGCAAAAATTTTACCTTGATGTGCTATTACCGCTTGCTTAGCAATGGCGAGCCCTAAGCCTGTGCCGCCAGTATTTCTATCTCTGGCGAGATTAACGCGATAAAAAGGGCTAAATAGTTGTATTAGTGCTTGTTCTGGTACACCTTCACCATTGTCACTGATTATTAGCTCAATACCATGTGCATTTTTGGTTAAGCTTACTTCAATAACGCTTTCTAATGGACTGTATTTAACGGCATTATTCAATACATTGGAAATTGCACTGATTAATAAAGTTTGATCTGCTAACAGGCTAATGTTGCCTGTGGTGTGCATATTGATTGCAATCGTTTTCTCGTTGGCAACAAACTGCTCATCATTGATAATCGCTTGTACTAATGTAGTTAAGTTGACTTGTTGAGGCTCCATTGATTGTAATGTGTTCTCTAAACGAGACAGCGCTAATACATTTTCAATCATTTGGTCTAAGCGTTCAATCTCACGCTGGCACCGTTGTAAATATTGTTGACGGGCATGTTCGGTTGTTGTGTCTTGTTGTAATAAGCCAATGGCCATTTGTAATCTTGTCAATGGTGAACGTAACTCATGCGAAACATCACCCATTAATCGCTGCTGTGCGCTTTGATGCTGTTGCAATTGTGTCGCCATTTCATTAAAACTATTAGCCAGTTGCCCAAGCTCATCACGTCGTTGGCTAACACCTTCAACACGTGTAGAAAAATCGCCTTGACCTATTTTGGAGGTCGCCTTTTTAATTATCCTAACGGGCTTACTAAAAGTATGCGCTAACAATAAGCAAAGCATAAAACTAATAAGGGCGGGTATGGCAATGCGAGCCCAATAAGGTATCGCTTGTACAAAATGCCCAAGGTTACGCCTGTGTTGCTTTTTAGAAATAAATAGCTGATAACTTTGTTGACCAATTTCTATGTTAAGTGGGCCTACTAATCGATTATGGGCAAAAATACTTGTTTGCGGTATAGACATTTTTTGTTCCGCAATGAAATTAGTAATGACTCGCTTATGTTTGTTAGGCAAAGGAAATAGATTTGTAATCTTTTGGTTACCCTTGCTCGCTTTGAGCCAAATATTAAAAGAAAATTTGTCAAATCGTTTATGGCCAATATTGTTTAACTCACTAATATTAGTAATTTTACTGCGTTTTATTCGTCTGGCAGTGTTGTGTAGTTGATGTAATTCTTCAGGTTTAGATTCTTGATTTATAACCTCATTAAACACTTCATTGGAAAGTTGTTGTGAAATAAATCGGGTACAAACAATAGAAATAATTGTTATTAACCAGAAGCAGACGAAAAGCCTAATGGTAAAGGATGACAATAATGTTTTTATTTCTATAGGCATTTTCATAATGTTCGCTTAGCTATTGTCACCTGTTAAAAATAGATAACCAGCACCTCGCACTGTTTTAATTTTCTCAACAGAACTATGCGGTAAAAACTTTCTACGAATATTACCAATATGTACATCGATACTACGATCAAAGGGGCTCAGTTTACGTCCAAGAATTTGTTCTGAAAGTGTGTCTTTGGCAATAATCTGTCCGTGATGCTCCAATAACAAGGTTAGTATTTGATACTCGGTTCCTGTTAAATCAATCGCATTTTTATGGCATAAGACTGCTCTGGTACCATGATGCAATTCGATATTATTCACAGACAAACTTGAGTTTTCTTGCAGGAATGCTTGTTGGTTTTGTTGATTTACTAATTGAATACGTCTCAAAATGGCATTGATACGCGCTAGCAATTCTTGATGGTGAAATGGTTTTGACAGGTAATCATCTGCACCTAATTCCAGTCCGCGCACTTTATCATTGTTATCCCCTTTCGCTGTTAGCATTAAGACAGGAGTATTATGTTCTTTACCTAAAGCCTTAAGTACTTCAAAACCGTTTAGCTTTGGCATCATAACATCAAGTAAAATTAGATCGAATTTATTACTGTATGCTTGCTCTAGCCCTGATTGACCGTCAAAGCAGCAATGTACGATAAAGTTTTGTTGAGCTAAATAATCAACCAGTAATTCAGCCAATTCATGATCATCATCTATAAGTAATATCTGTTTTTTGTTCAACGGTATGCCACTGGAAGTTACTAATAATCTCTATATTATCCTATCTGTTATTTTTTTATAGAAACTTGTTATCAGCTTTACCCAATCTTTACATTGGCTTTGCGTTTCTTTGCATTGAATTACTTATACTGATTAACAGGTAAGCAATGTTATTAAGTAACCATAGACGGAGTTAATTATGAATATATTTAGACCCATGAAAACCATGGCATCAATTTCTACCTTATGTGCTGTGCTAGCTATTGCTGCAGTATCACCTGTTTCAGCATCGGGGTTTTATGGAGACAAAGCTGAATCTCGACATCATCAAGGGGCTGAGGGACACCGTGGTAAGATGATGAAAAAAATGGTCAAAGCGCTTTCTTTGTCAGAACCGCAACAAGAGCAAATTAAGGCTGTTAAAGCGCAAGCTAAAGCACAGCATGAAACATTACGTACAGCAATGAAAGAATTCAAAACACAAGAAAAGCTGCTATTGCAAGCGGAGTCATTTGATGAACAAGCTTATAGTGCTTTACATGCCTCATATCAACCAACGTTTGAACAAATGGCAATAGCTCGTGCAAAAACTAAGCACGCTATGTTCAAGGTGCTCACAACAGAGCAACAGGAAAAGTGGTTGAAAATAATGAAAAAACGTAAGGAGAAGGCTAGAAAAAATCGCAGTTAGCTTTTAAGGCTAAAGGCAAACACTTTCGCCATTTGGCTTTCTACCGGTTGACCATCAACTTTAGCTGGTAGGAAGCGCCATTTTTTAATTGCTGAGCGAATAGAGCTTTTAAAATAGTTAATTTTATTTTGGCGGGCAAACTTAAGATCTTTAATTTGACCATCAACACCTATAGTAAAGTTCACTTTCACTTCTAACTCAATGCCTTTACGTTTAGCCACACTTGGGTAAACAGGATCTACTGATTTTAACTGCTCTGCAATATGTGTAGTAGGCGAAGTAGCCTTTTCTGTAGCAAAGCGAGTATTTATATTATTAGCGACTTTATTTTGAACTGTTGTAACAGCGATTGTTTTATTTATGTTTGCGCCATCTAAAATAACCTTACGGGTGTTGTCATTACTGAGACGGTTATTTTGTTGAGAATTGACTGTTGTCAATAAAGTTTCATTTCCCAATGATTGTTTTGTTGTACTTGCGGTGTTTTGCTCTATTGCTAATTGACTAAGCTCCTTTTGATAAGGATTACTTGAATTAGTACGTGCAAACGCTGCTTTTACCATCAATGAGTTACTATCAATAGTTGTGCTAATTTCTCTAGGTAGAGGTGATACTTTAGCTGATAATTGGTCTAACTTTTCATTGATTAAATTGGCTTCACTATTGGTAACCAGTTGTTGCCCTGTAGATTGAGCACTGCGAGTTACTTCAATATGTGTCGGCTCGGCTGTTTTTCGAACGAGACTCTTCACCTCAACTGCTTGGCTTTTGGTTGAGTATAAGTTTTGCGTTTGTTGAACTGATTGTCGCTCTTGCTGTTGCAGGACTACTGATTCAGGTGTTAATAATTGTTGTGCTATAGAGCTATTAGGGAAGTTAAGGCTAGCATTTATTCCCATTACCTGGGATTTTTCACTATTCTGTGCAGTAAAGCTTTGCTGCTTCCATGGATTATCATTATACCAAATGTCCAATAGTGGCATAGTCAGTAATTGTTTACTCGAAAGTAGCAATACAGAGAAGATAATGGTAGCGCTAGCAAACCATTTACTAATATTATTTTTAGGTGCGCAGTGATGATCAACTAAACGTATCACTCTTTGTTTTAAATCTCCGCCTGATGCAGCCATTGCCATATCTGGTATGGTGTGAGTATGATTTTTTCTACATAAAGAAGCGGTATCTGCCAACGTGTGAGCATACGCCACAGCATCGCCACAATGTTGAACGGCGATGTCATCACTACAATACTCCCGCTCATTACGCATTTGTCTTGAAACCCATAATACGGCTGGGTGGAAGAACAATAAAATTTCAACGAGGGTTTGTAAAAAGTTAACCAAGTAATCATGGCGGCGAATATGCGCAAGTTCGTGCAAAATAAGCATTTCTAATTGGGCGTTATTTAAACCTGTAACCATACTTGCTGGCAATAAAACCACGGGTTTAAGCCAGCCGATAGCCATGGGTACTTCAACTTTCAAAGAGATTAATAATCTCGGTGTTATTTTTAATTGAATCTGCTTAGCGAGTTGTTCAAAACGTGATTGTAATTTATCACTCGGAGCAAGGGCACCTTGTTGCGGGAGTTTATTTACTGTTGATATTTCAAGCAATAATTTTCCAGCCAACAAGGTAATAGTAGTTAACCATGCAAGTGAAACATAGGGCAAAAGAGGCAGTAATAATTCGCTTAACTCTTTATAACTAAACAGTGCATCTGGTTGCTTTAGTTCTTGTATAAACTCAGTAAGTGCTAAAGAGTGTGTAATTGCATGAACGGAAGAAACTTCACCGCGATAGACAATAATGAAGGTAATGATGGGTAATAAAAAGTTAGCCAACATCGCTATTGCTGATAAAACATAGCGAAGTTGTGGCTTATTATTGTTAAAAATAAATAATGCAGACTTCAATACCATAGCCACTAACACACCTTGCCACAAAAAGTGCAATAAGGTGATTGCTAAGCTGGTCAAAAATGGACTATTGAATAAGTTCTCAAGCATTATTTATTTTTTAGTTATTTACCTTGAAATTTATAATAAAGGTGTACTGCTATTGCTTATTTTTCTAACGAGTTAAGTAACTGGCGAATATCATTAATTTCTTCGGCAGAAGTTGACTCATCAATGGCGCGCATCACTAATTTAGATGTTGAACCACCAAAGGCTTTACTGATTAAATCTTTTATTAAAGATGATTGTGTATGCATTTCACTATTAGCTGCAGCATATACATGAGCACGATTAGTTTCGTCGCGAATAACTAAAGATTTTTCGTGCATTATTTGGAGAATTTTCAATACAGTTGTGTAACCTGTTTTTTGCGTTGCACTAACTGATTCGTGTATCTGTCTTACGGTAGCTGGACCCATCTGCCAGAGAATGTTGAGCAAGGTTAGCTCTGCTTCTGTTGGCTTTACTGCTGATTTATCACGTGCCATGTATTTTGTCCTGAATAGATAATTTTTTGAAATTTGATCGTATATTACGAATGAAATCGTAACAGTTATACACTCATCCTAACGCTTGTTGAATAAATGAGCAACTATTAATTTATTGGTCTTTTTCTGTAACAAGGTTAGCGTATAGTTCACCTAATTTTGTCACTGTTTCTGGTCCTGCGTCCGGTGCGAATTTAACCATATTCGGCGCAAAAGCACTGACAACAGTTGAGCCTAATTTGAAACGCCCCATTTCATCGCCTTTTTCAAAGGCAATGGCATCAACGCCTTTTGCTGGATATTGCCATCTGAAAATATCTTTTCCGGCTGGCGGAGTAATAGTACCGGCCCAAGTTGTTTCAATACTCGCGACTATGGTTGCGCCTACTAAAACCATGGCAAGTGCGCCATGCTCAGTATCAAAAATTGTCACAACACGTTCATTGCGTGCAAATAGGTCAGGGACATTATTAGCGGTAAGTGGATTTACTGAAAACAATTCGCCCGGTACGTAAATCATTTCTCTTAAAGTAGCCGCTATTGGCATATGTATTCTGTGATAATCTTTTGGCGCTAAATAGATACATGAAAATTTTCCCTGTTGAAAAGGAGCAGCTGTTCTGGCGTCACCACCTAATAATGAGGTTAAACTGTAATTAAATCCTTTCGCTTGAATAAGTTTTCCTTCAACGATATCCCCCTGTTGAGAAATAGCACCATCTACGGGATAACATAAAACGCTGGCGTCAGCGTCAATGCTACGAGCACCTTCTGCTAATTCTCGAGTGAAAAAGTCATTAAAGGTCGTGAAATCACTCGCTTTTTTAAACTTAGCTTCACTCATGTTAATATCATAAGCCTTTATGAAAATGTCAATTAGCTTCGTCGTTAACCAGCCCATTTTAGCTGCAGCAAGCTTACCTACTAAGCGTGAAATAGCATGCTTTGGCATAGCATATTGAAGGACAATTTTAATTTTATCGCTAAATTTATTAGTCTGGAGAGAAGTGCTTGATGTAGAGTGCTCTGATGACACGTTTGCTTCCTTTATATATTTTTAATTTATAGTTAATCGTTAAAACGAGAAGTTAATTTGTTTTCACCTAAACTTGCTAATATTCGTTGAAAACTGGCAAGTCGCTTAGGGTGAATTTTTTGATCATCGGCTGATGTTAACGCACAGCCAGGATCGCTTTGGTGTTTACAGTCTCTGAATTTGCATAATCCCTGAAATTGTTCAAATTCTATAAAGCCATTGAATACTTGTTCAGGGGTTAAATGCCATAAACCAAATTCACGAATTCCAGGTGAATCAATTAATTCACCGCCATCATCGAAATGATATAAACGTGCGACTGTCGTTGTATGCTGGCCTAATCCGGAATTATGAGAAACTTCTTTGGTTATTAACCCTAATTCTGGCATCAAGGCATTAACCAGTGTTGATTTACCAACACCAGACTGACCAACAAAAATACTGGTATGTTGGCTTAACTGCATTTTAATGTCGTTAATGCCTTCGTTGGTTTGACTACTACAGTAAAGTACTTGGTAACCAATATCGCGATAAATTTGTAATTGTAGCTCAATTTTATCTTGTTCAAACTGACTTGATTTATTCATCAAGTCAGTTTTATTCAACACTATGACAGGGGTTATGCCTGTTTGTTCGGCAGCAACAAGATAACGATCGATAATATCACTATTAAAAACCGGTAATAGCGACGACACAATGAGAATTTGACTAATATTGGCAGCAATAGGCTTTATGCCATCGTATACGTCAGGGCGACTTAGCACTGAATCTCGCTCATGAACCGCTTCGATTATTCCTCGAATACTGTGTTGACTTTCTTTGCCTAATCGCCACAGCACTTTATCACCACAAACTAAAGAACTAATTGAACGACGTAAATTACAGCGATAGATAAGACCATCTTCATTTTCAACATCAGCATGTTGGCCAAAGCGACTAATAACAGTGCCTGTTTGAGGAGTACCAAGATCATTATCTTGCCACTGTACTTTTTCTACTTTTGAGCGTAACTTTTTGTCGTGGTTAGCTTTAATTCGACGTTGTTGACCTTTTGTAAGTTTTTTCTTAGCCACAAGAATTGATCATTTTGTTTAATCCTAGTTAATTGTCAGCTATTATACTTACAATTACTATCTATTGCTTGTGCAATTTTTAAGGGATGTTTATGACCTGCAGCGATACCAATTTAATTTGGCTTGATTTGGAGATGACAGGGCTTGAGCCTGAAATTGATGTTGTGCTGGAAATTGCCACTATCATTACTGATAGTCAGTTAAATATTCTAGCAGAAGGACCCGTTTTCGCCATTAACCAGCCGGATGACGTTTTAAATAATATGAGTGAATGGTGTGTTGAGCATCATGGTAAATCAGGTCTTACACAACGTTGCTTAGAAAGTGAAATCAGCTTAGCTGAGGCCACAGCGCAAACATTAAAATTTGTCGAGCAATTCGTACCCAAAGGTATTTCACCAATGTGTGGTAATAGTATCGGGCAAGATAGACGCTTTATTAATAAGTATATGCCTGAATTTGAAGATTATTTCCATTATCGTAATTTAGATGTGAGCACCATAAAAGAGCTAGCTCGCCGTTGGAAGCCTGACGTGTTGGCTAAAGTGCAAAAAACCGGTGCGCATTTGGCTTTAGATGATATTCGTGAATCTATTGCTGAATTACAAGTTTATCAAGAGCACTTCTTTAAGATATAAATAGACTGTTTACTTTCAGAAGTTATCAAATGCGTACATCTACCTGATGTACGCCTCTCCCCAAACCATCATTATTAATCGCAAAACTTGATTGACGTAGTTGAGCTTGAATTTGCCCTTGTTGATCATAAAAATTATATGGAGTCGTGGTGGAGCTTAAACTAATGGCTTGTATTTTGGCTTGTTGTAATGACAACCACTGCTCAGCTTGAATAATTTCTTTACTTGGTTGCCAAATAAATAATTGTTCAAATCGTTCATCTTCATGATCAATAAAGCCGTTTTTATTTGTATCGAGCTCTGCCAACTCATTAAAACCTTGTCCGGTTCGCGGTCCAAATAGTTCACTTCCATCATCAGCCTGTTGATTACTATTCTTGTCATAAACAAGGTAGCCAACATCGCCAGAAAAAATAGGTAAGCTATCTAAAGTATTATCTCGATTAATATGGAATTCTATAGCCGAGCTGATTTCACCTAATCCTTGCTCGCCAAACTGTACGATAAGCGGATCTTTTAAAGCTGCGGCGGTTACTTCCATTTTGTGATAACTACTTTGCGTACTTTCTAATGACATTTGGTAGTTTAACAACAACTCTTGCTCATTAATAATCAATTGCCCTTGTACCTGATAACTCAGCTGTTGTTTGTGACTATGCCACTCCTCTACTGATAACAGATCGCCTTGCTGAAAAACTTGGCCATCTATCCTTACATATTCAGCGTTTAGGCGAGAACTAGCTATATTTTCTGAAGTAAAATTACTAGTAGCATTGTTATTTTTTGACACGCTATTTTGTACAAACAAACTAAAATCACCTAGTGATAGTTTTCGCCCTAAAAAGCGCTCTAACACCAACATCATCAGCTGCAACTTAATATCTTTGGGTTTTTCATAAGTACTATTATCTTCTGGCTTTGATGCAATATTCATTGCTAGCTTTGTATCTGGAGTTAAAGCTGATAGTGATGATGGAAGAAATTCATCTCTGCCCAGAGGTGATTTTTGAGCTGGCGTTATTAAAGCAACTTTTCTACTTTGAAAAGATGTTTGTTGATAACTGTGTTGTTGAGTCAATGCTACTGTGCTGATTGTCATGATTTCACCTCAAATAGCTAAGTTATAATCAGGTTATCGGCGCGAATTGAACAAAAATTAAGCTGGAATTAATATAAGAAAGCTGTTTAATAGTTTTAGGAAATCTAATAAGTATTATCAAATAAACACTTGCAGGTCAGACCAGTTTATTTAACAATGCTATACCGTTTAATTTAACATAGCTCACAAATAGGTATTCTTATGGCAAATAAATTTAGTGCTTTTGTCAAAAAGGTTAATAGCACTCCATTGTTTATGCAGTCTTTTCTACTAACGACATTATTCACGTCAAAAGTTAAATTTGCAGGTACAACGGGCGTAAAAATTCAGAAAATCAGTAATCAACAAACCATTTTGTCATTGAAGAATAAGAAATCGGTGCAAAACCATATCGGTGGTATCCATGCTATCGCTGCGGTCGTGTTGGCTGAATCTGCCACCGGAATAGTCTTCGGTATGAACGTACCAGACAATTGTTTACCTTTGTTAAAATCGATGAAGGTTCATTATCAGCGACGGATGCAAGGCGACTTGAAAGCCATTGCGACTTTAAGTGCGGAACAAATTTCTTTGATTGAGCAACAGGACAAAGGTGATGTTGTTGTATCAGTATTGATTACCGATGAATCAGGACAACAACCCATTGAGTGTGAAATGGAATGGGCTTGGGTGAGTAAAAAGCGTTAATAAACCTTGATGTAACTATTATTTTATTTTTGGATTAGTATAAACTAAGGCAATTAAATAATTCAGAATAAAAAGAATAGTTATGAGTGATAGTGGCGATTTAGTTGTTGGTGAAGAAAATGCAGTACTTACACCTCAAGAGCAACGGCAACTAAAGCCATTATATCAATTGTTTACTAATAAATTTGTTACTCTATTGCTACTCTTCATGTTGATGATTAGTTTAAGTGCAATTTTGCTTTACCAGCATAATAGCCAAATTAATTCACTGGCAAAAAATCAACTCACTCCACTAACAAAGCAATTGCAACAAGTTAAAACGCTTCAGGTGGCTAATCTATTGATAAGTGACTTGCTTAATAGCAAGAATGCAGAACGCTTTGTTGAACAGCATAAACAATTGATCGCATTAGATAGACAGTTACTAACATTAAATTACCACAATGCGCAGCAATTTAGGCAATGGTTGCATGCAAATGAAAACGCTGAAAATATCGTTTCAAGAATTCAAGATAGTTACACCCGTAATCAGCAATTAAAGCAAAGTAGCATTATTCAACTGCAACTAATACTTTTTTCAATGAGACCTATTATTGAGAAAAAACTCGCCGATCAAAACTTATTAGATAAACAATTGCAAGCTGACCAGGCTCGTGACAGGGTAACTTTTAGTAGAGCAAATGCCTATGCAAAGTTGGCACAGCAATTAACTCAATTACAGCAAATGAATTTTTCATTTGTACAAATATTAACACGCTTTGAAAAGTTGGCTATGCATTCATCTATTGTAAACTTTGAAAGTTTACGCAATGAAGTTGAGCAAGCTTTAAGGTTGACATCTCAACTTAATCTTAGTGATGAAACTCAAGCCGTGCTTGAGGTAAGCCAGCAGATAGCTACTTTTGAGAAAATAGTTATCTCTGAGCAAAGAGCGTTAGCAAAATGGCAGGGTTATTTACGTTTAACGCATGAATACTTTCAAAACTTAAAACCACAACAGGCGAAAATAACTGAATTGCTACAAGCACCTATTCAAAAGTTTGAGCAAGAAAATACCAGTATCATTACGCCAGTGTTGGCCAAAATAAATGTGCAGTTGAGTCATCAACAAATCACCCTGATTTTGTATGCATCTTTTTTATTAACCCTATTAATTAGTTGCTATGTTTTGTGGCGATTGCGGAAGAAAATTCAGCTATGCTCTCAGCAAAGTATTGAAATAATAAAGGAAAATACAAATAACCTTGAGGATAATGTTTTATTATCAAATTGCACAGAAACCGAGCAAGTTATCAGTCTAATGCAAGGTTTGAGCAAGCCAGCACACAATGAGAAAGAATTTCAACACCTCACTAATCAATATCAAAAAAGTCAAAAAAAGATTGAGCAGAAAAATCAAGAAACAGCGCAGTTACATAATTTGGTCGTTCAAGTCGAAAAATCAAATGAAAAACTGCAGTTAGATACAAAGGAGCAAATAGATGCCTGTATTGGCAATGAAGCTCTTCGTTATAGTTACTTGAATAAAGCTGCTTTAATATTAGTTCAACAACAAAGTACACTACTGCAAGAAAAAACAGCTGAAATTCATAGTAAACCACGGGAAATGTCATTAGCAACATTGCAACAAAGATTAACTCAATTCCAACTGGCAGTGGAAGTACAATCTGACAAGTCGGTATTGCAGCTTAATGATATTAACTTATTGAATGAGATTCATGCTGCGCTATTTAGTAAGCAAAAACAGTTACTGCTTAGCGAAAATCAGTTGTTCATTAAGTGTGATGAGCAATTGTTGACTCAAGCAAAAATAGATTCTCGTTTGTTTATGCATTTTATTAATTTACTCATTGATATTACTTTAGCTGATTGTTGCGATACACATTGGTATTTACAGTTACAATTGCAGGACAAAAATGTTGGTCAGCAATTAGTACGTTTTATAGTATCGGTAAAAAATGAACCGTTGGATAAACTTCCTGAATTAATCACACAATTAGTCGCATCACAAACAAACGGCACAGAAGAATCAGCACTGATTAATATTTTTGCCCTGTTATTTGCTAAACAACATGGTGAAAATATTGATGCTCAACTTACTGATGAAGGGTATCAGCTTAGTTTCGAATTGCCTTTAGCCATTGTCACTCTAGCAGATAGTGATGAGAAAGTTATTTTTGAACATCGTAAAATTATGCTGTTATCAAACAATTTAACATTAGCTGAAGTGATCGAGAATAGTGTGCGATCAGTGAAGGGGGATTTCGAACACCTAACTCGCATTGATAGTTTTCAACAACAACTTACTCCTAAACATCTTAAACGTCAGAAGCTTGACATCTTAGTGGTAGATAGCAAGATGGCAGCACAGCATTTTGCATTGATAAACCAGCAAATTGAAGGCTTACCTCACTCGCTACAGCCTAAATTATTGGTTTTACAATCCCCTGAGCTTAGCTATAAGGTTTTTGGCTTATATAGCCAAGTAGAGCAAGTGTTGTGTAAAGATAGTTTCTTACATAGCATGTCAGTATTACTTGAACAAGAGAGTATGAATAACCATTTAATGGCGCGTGAGGAATTTGAAGTCAATCAATTTAGAGAAAACGATTTGACTGTATTACTTGCAGTAAACTCACCGCAACGCTATCAAACTTTATATCGATTATTAAATTGCTTAGGTTTACAAGTCCAATGTGTTGCTCATCAAGCGGGACAACAAATGCTTTGGCAAACAGGGCAATACAGTCTACTCATCACTGAGTTTTCTGATACCGCCTTTATTGAAATGGAAAGTAAGCCGTTAGTTGATATTGCCGTCTTTAGTTTAACTGACGACTTGCCTCAAGCAAATAATGTTGAGTATTTTAACAAATGGCATCTTGGTAAGTTAAGTCAAACAAGCAGCCTAACTGAATTGGTTAACGCATTAGCACCTTGGCTGAAACCTGTCCCTAAAGTTGACGTTGAAAATATTGATTTGATTGAGCAAGAACATGGTTTTACTTCGCCTGTTGAAGAAGATGATGTTTATATCACCGAAGTGGCTCAGGTCTTAATGGAAAATGAAAAAGAGGCGGTATTTGACTTTTCTCAGTATTTGAAGCATCAAGGAACGGTTGAATTAGCCTTGTTTATGCTTGACGATTATAGTCAAGAAAATCATATGTTGCTTGATGACTTGGTTGAATCGATTAAGGCTAAGGATATTGCTCAAGCAAAATTATCAACCTCTGCTCTTATGCTTAATGCTAAAATTCTTAGTGCTAAACCATTACAATCTTTATGTGTTCGATGGTCAAAATTGTTAAATGGTAAAGATACCGCGAGTAGCTTAAAAAAAGTGAATGCTTTGCTTAAAGAAACTCGCATAGCATTAAATGAAATTGACGAATTTGCTGAAGCAATTTAATTGCATTGCTGTCATAGGTTATAGTGGTGTGTAGTTTTAAGCATCTCTAGGCAGACCTTTTTCCACTGAACGTATCAGCCTTGCGTTGAGACGATTGTGGGCACGTTTGCCTTCATCAATATCATGATGGTGTTTAATGTTTTGTTGCTCTAAAGCCCAACGAATGTGCTCGGCAACCATGTCTGAAGCACTTGTTAATTGTACTTCTAGCGCATCAATAATTTTTTGATCAAAATTGGCATTGCCCAAGGCAACTGCAATATTGCGCTGCCAGCTCTGAAAACCAATTCTTCGGATTGGGGAGCCCTGCAAATTAGCTAAAAAGCACTCCTCATCCCAAGCAAAAAGTTCTAAAAGGGTTATTTCATCAAGTTGGTGCCTCGCTTGAAAGTCATGTTCTGCACTTAATTTTGCGTATTTGTTCCAGGGACAAATGAGTTGGCAATCATCACAGCCATAAATTCGGTTACCCATTAAAGGTCTAAGCTCTAAAGGGATAGGATCTGGAGACTCGATAGTAAAATATGAAATACAGCGTCGTGCATCAACCACATAAGGTTCAACAATAGCCTTGGTAGGGCAGATCTTTATACAAGCGACACAACTGCCGCAGTCATTGGTGCTGCTTGTTACCTCATGTTTGATGTCAATTGTTGATACTGGTAAGGGAATGTTTATGAGTAATTCCCCCAGAAAAAACCAAGAGCCAGCTTCTTTATTAAGCAGTAAGCTGTGCTTTCCTACCCAGCCTAAACCTGCCTTCTCAGCCAAAGGTCGCTCCAATATTGGTGCCGAGTCAACAAAAGGACGAAAGTTAAAGCTCTCACAATATTGAGTAATTTTTTTGCCAAGTTGTTGCAATCGCTTTCGCATTAATTTGTGATAGTCGCGGCCTAAAGCATAACGACTTATATACGCGTGATCTTTAGCTTTTAAAATACGAGAAAATTTTGCCTCGGCTGGTAAATAATCTAAGCGAACACTTATGGCCCTTACCGTTCCTGGCTCAAGTTCTGCTGGGCGTGCACGCATCAAACCGTGGCGTGCCATATAATCCATACTGCCGTGATAGTTATTGTCTAACCATTGCTGTAATGCTTGCTCATGCTGTGATAAATCAATATCGGCAATGCCCAGTTGAGAAAAGCCTAATTCTTTGCCCCAACGTTTGATTTTCTCAACCAATTGAGGGTAGTTAATAGCGTGGGCATTAGCCCCTGAGGTTGTCATGGATATACTAAACAAGGCAAAAGGTACAAGTTATTGATGAGTTTATCATAACAATGGACCTCAAAACATAATTGGCAAGTTGCATAGAGTGATAGCATATGAGACTTATTCAGCAAACCGTTAGCTATGCATAACTTAATTGAGCGTACCAATAAAGCGGATAAGCTAATATGAATTATTGCGGCTCTAATTTGCTCAGCAGATAATTATTTTGGGCAAGCGCTTCACCTGTCTATATTCATTGCTCAGCAGGTGATATTATTAGGAATAATAGCTCGCATAGCATGCAATGAATGACTTGTTTATGCCATGGCAATAATGACTAGAATAACTTTTATCAATTTACGTAAAATTTTGAGAATAAATGAAACAGTTAGAATACCTTTTATCAGATGAAGCAGCGACAATTGCGCTTGGTGACGCCTTAGCGAAAGTATTACTTCAACAAAGCAATCAACAACAAGCTCAGCAATCGTTAATTGTCTATTTAAATGGTGATTTAGGGGCGGGAAAAACTACACTTACACGAGGTTTTGTACGTGGTATGGGGCATATTGGTAATGTTAAAAGCCCAACCTATACTTTGGTTGAACCCTACGAGCTTCCCCCATGGCAGGTTTATCATTTTGATCTTTATCGATTGAGTGATCCTGAAGAATTAGAATATATGGGCATACGCGATTATTTTGCAGATCATTGCTGCTGTTTTATTGAATGGCCAGAAAAAGGCACTGGGCTATTGGCTAATGCCGACATAATCATTAATATGGCTTATCAAGACGAGCAAAGAATTATTGACTTACAAGCACATTCGGTACGTGGCGACGGGGTTTTACAGCAACTTGAGCAAACTAATTGCTGATTAAGTGGTAAGCTTTCTTTATTGAAGACCGATTAGAGCGTCGAAAATCTCAGCGATAAAAATACAATAAGGTTAGTTATGCGGTTGTTTTCACATATTATTACTTCAATACTTTGGCTCTTGACCGTGTCGGCATTTATGGTGATAAATAATGTTGTCGCTAGCGCTAATAGTATTGATGGCATTCGTGTTTGGCCGGCGCCTGAAAATACTCGTATTGTTTTTGATCTAAAAAACAAACCAGACTATAAATATTTTACCTTAAATAGTCCCAATCGTTTGGTGATAGATTTTAACAACACCAAAAATACCGCTCCATTAAAAGCGTTAGCGGATAATGACCCACGTATTAAACTTTTCCGCACCAGCACCGCAAAATCAAAATCAAGCACACGTTTAGTATTAGAACTGGAAAAGTCATTTCAATTAACGGTGTTTCCTCTTAAGCCTGCAGGGCAATATGGCGATCGTTTAGTGGTGGATTTATACGACAAAAGCTCAAAGACTAAAATAATTGAAACAGCAACACCTGATGGTAAACGAGATATCGTTATCGCAATTGTTGCAGGACATGGTGGAGATGACCCGGGCTCTATTGGTGCCAAAGGCACTTATGAAAAACGAGTAACGCTCGCTATTGCTAAGAAATTAGCAAAACTTCTTAATCAACGAAGTGGCTTTAAAGCAGTGATGATTCGAAAAGGCGATTATTATGTTAAGCATAGTCGTAAACCGGAACTAGCCCGAAAACACAAGGCTGACTTATTGATTTCTATACATGCCGATGCTTTTACCTCTCCTAAACCCCACGGTGCTTCAGTTTTAGTGCAATCATCTAGGCGAGCAAATTCTGAATTTACTCGTTGGATCGCAAATCGTCAAAAGGAATCGGAGCTTTTAGGTGGCGCAGGTGAAACTATTAAAAAAACCAAAGATAAAAATTTAGCTTTTACCCTAGCAGATATGAAAAAAGAGCATACTATGTCTAGTAGCTATGCATTTGCAGTTCATGCGATTAAACAACTTAAACAGGTAACTAAGTTACATAAGAAAAAACCAGAAGGTTTAAGCTTAGCAGTATTGAAATCATCAGACATTCCATCGGTACTCATAGAAACTGGCTTTATCTCTAATCCAACAGAGGAAAAGAATCTTAATAGCAAAAATCACCAACAAAAACTTGCCAACGCAATTTTTAAAGCCGTCGATAATTATTTTATTGAGAATACCCCGAAAGGCACCTTGTTGGCTGCCACAACGATGCAAAAGCATAAAGTACGTAGTGGGGAGTCTTTATCAGTACTGGCACAACGCTATAAGATTTCCGTTACTAAAATAAAATCAGCCAATAATTTAAAGTCTAATGTGCTGCGTATAGGTCAAACTTTGAAAATTCCTCGGGCGGGTTAACTTTTACTGACGTAAACATGCCTCTAATTAAAAAAGAAAAAAATATGACAATAGCAATTCTTCCCGCACGTTTAGCTAATCAAATAGCAGCAGGAGAGGTGGTTGAAAGGCCTGCTTCTGTAATTAAAGAACTCGTCGAAAACAGTTTAGATGCCGGTGCTACAAGTATTCATATCGATATTGATAAGGGAGGCGTCAAACGTATCCGCATTAGCGATAATGGTATTGGTATTGCTAAAGATGAATTGACCTTAGCGTTAAGCCGTCACGCCACTAGTAAAATAAAAGATTTAAGAGACCTAGAAGCCATTAATAGTCTAGGGTTTCGCGGTGAAGCGCTTGCAAGTATCAGCTCAGTGGCAAGGCTAACACTTACCTCTAAACCCAATGCACAAGAAACGGCTTGGCAAGCAAGTGCTGAAGGTAGAGACATGGCGGTGACAATTAAACCTGCGGCTCACCCCGATGGCACAACAATTGAAGTGTTGGATTTGTTTTTTAATACGCCTGCAAGACGTAAATTCTTACGTACTGAAAAAACAGAATTTAATCACATTGATGAAGTTATTCGTCGCATCGCTTTAGCCCGTTTTGATGTCAGTTTTTCATTAACCCATAATGGTAAAATGATTAGACAATATCGCGCTGCAGCTACTAATGCTCAAAATGCCAAGCGCGTTGCTATGGTTTGCGGTCAAAAGTTTGTTGATAATACGATAGAAATTAATTGTCAGCATGACGATATGATGTTCTCCGGTTGGTTAGCTAAGCCAAGTTTTTCCCGCAATCAAAATGACCTTTGCTATAGCTATGTTAATGGCAGAATGATGCGTGATAAATTAATTAACCATGCCATACGTCAAGCTTATGCGGATCTACTGCCTGCTGATACTTTTCCGGCCTTTGTGTTATTTTTGGCTCTTGATCATGGTGAAGTTGATGTTAATGTGCACCCCGCAAAACATGAAGTGCGTTTCCATCAAAGCCGTTATGTTCATGATTTTATTTACTCTGTGTGTCACAAGGCATTAATAGAAAACAACCAAGATTTAGATGTTTTCTCACAAGAAAATACAGCATTAAATGCAGCAAGACCAATAGATTCATCAGTTGAGAATGTACAATATACTCGCCCTGATTATGTTCAGTCAATACAACAAGTAAACGAGAGGCAATCTAGTCATAGTAGCTATAGAGCAAACCCTTCGTCAGCTAGTTTTGGTGCAAATTCTGTTGTGACAAAATCAGCAATGGACAATTATCTGCAGCTAATGACACCAGAGGTGGATGAGAATCTAAACCAATCGGTTAATACTGAACCAGCACTTTTTCCGGATAGACCTCGAGTTGAAGCAGATTTCTTTCTTGCCGTCGAACAACATGAATTTGGCATATTTACCTATCAAGGAAAGTTACGATTATTATCGTTACCAATCTTGGCTTTACATGTACAGCAGTGCAAAGTAGAAAAAAGTTGGCAGCCAAGTGAAGCTAAAGAAAGTGAAGGCTTAATTAGTCAGCCTCTGTTGCTACCCGTAGTTCTAAGACTTTCTGAGCAACAAATAAACGCAGCACAAATTTATCAAAGTCAATTGATTTTAGCAGGTATTGTGCTAACAATAAATGTAAATAATAAAGCCCAAGTGCAAATACGACAATTTCCAGCCTTACTACGTGAGCAAGATGTGAGTGCAAGCTTTACTGACATAATAAATGAGTTATTAAGCTTTGATAATGTCAGTGGTAGTGAGCAAATTATTTTGGCCATCGCTAAAGTTCTGGTTACACAAAGCTATAGCGAAGAGCAGGCACAAACATTGTGGCAACGGGCAAAAAACAGCCTTTCCTCAGAAAAAATAGAATCCATACTCTTGAATTCAGTCGTAGTAGACCTCACATCTCAAATTAAGCAGATAAAGTCTATGATTAACAATTAGGTTAATTTATCAAGAAGAGTTCAATTAAGTGTCATCGAATAGTTCAGTAAAGCAACCACCTGTTATTTGTTTAATGGGTCCAACAGCGTCGGGTAAAACCGCTTTAGCTATGGCACTGCATGATGCTTTACCGTGTGACATTATCAGTGTGGATTCAGCGTTAATATATCGAGATATGAACATTGGTACTGCCAAGCCAACAGCTGAAGAGTTAATAAATTACCCACATCGTTTGATTGATCTTCGTGATGCCAGCCAACGTTATTCAGCGGCAGACTTTTGTCATGATGCCTTGGCCGAAATAGCTAAAATTAGAGCTAATAACCGTATTCCTTTATTGGTAGGCGGTACTATGATGTATTTTAAAAGCCTGATTGAAGGAATATCTCCTTTGCCAGCAGCAAATAGTGATATTCGTAAACAAATTGAACTGGAAGCCAGTCAACATAGCTGGGAAACAATACATAAACAATTAGCTGATATTGATCCCGTTGCAGCTAAGCGTATACATCCTAATGACCCGCAGAGATTAACTCGGGCTTTAGAAGTTTTCCGTTTAACTGGAAACACTTTGACACAATTAACTCAAATTAAAGGTGATAAGCTCGAAGGCGATGTTTTACAATTTGCTATAACACCAAAAGAGCGCAGCACTTTACATGAGAGAATTGAGCAACGATATCAGCAAATGATCGCGCAAGGTTTTGAGCAAGAAGTAATAAAACTAAGAGAGCGTGGTGATCTACATGAAAACCTACCCTCTATACGTTGTGTAGGCTATCGTCAAATGTGGCAATACTTAGCAGGCGAGGGCAAGCACCAAGACATGGTGTTCAGAGGCGTTTGTGCTACAAGGCAGCTGGCAAAAAGACAGCTAACTTGGCTTCGAAGTTGGTCAGATCTGTGTTGGTTAACGACCGATGATGAGAGCAATTTAGCCCAAGTTTTAGCAGCAGTTGGCAAATGTTAATAATATCAGCTATAAATTGAATAAATATTGGCTATCATTAAGCAATATTAAAATATTGGTGTATAATTAATTGGTTATATGCTGAGGATTAGCAAATTTATCATTAATCAGAAATAGTTTTTGATTAATCACTTTTTCAATAATAAAAAAAAGGAGCCATATAATGGCAAAAGGTCAATCTTTACAAGACCCATTTTTGAATGCTTTACGTCGTGATCGCATTCCAGTTGCAATTTATTTAGTCAACGGTATTAAATTACAAGGACAAGTTGAATCGTTTGATCAATTTGTGATCTTATTAAAGAATACTGTTAGTCAAATGGTATATAAACATGCCATTTCTACAGTAGTTCCAGCACGTGCCGTTAATACAGCACCTGTACCTAATCAAACAGACTCAGACGAGTAAAGGTCAACTATAATTGTTGTATCCCGCTTTCTTTGTGATAATCAATTTTATAGCTGTTGGTCGATGAACGTTTCGACAGTCATTTTTTTAAGGTTTAACACAGTTGTTTGATCGCTATCAAGCAGGTGAACAAGCAGTGCTTGTTCACTTAGATTTCCCCGACGAAACTACCCGCGAAGATTTAACCGAATTTAAAATGTTGGTGTCTTCTGCTGGCGTTAATGAACTAACCGTTGTTTCTGGTAAGCGAGCTACACCGCACCCAAAATTTTTCGTTGGCTCAGGTAAGGCTGAAGAAATAGCAGAGGCGGTGCGTTTATTCGAAGCCAACATCGTTTTGTTTAATCATAGCCTTTCTCCTTCCCAAGAAAAAAATATTGAAGCACTATGTCAATGTCGAGTGGTAGATAGAACAACATTAATCCTTGATATTTTTGCCCAACGTGCGCGAACCCATGAAGGTAAGCTTCAGGTAGAGTTAGCACAATTACGTCATATGAGTAGCCGATTAATACGTGGTTGGACTCATCTAGAAAGGCAAAAAGGTGGTATAGGCTTGCGGGGGCCAGGTGAAACTCAGCTAGAAACTGACAGACGATTGTTGCGTGAGCGCATGATTAATATTCGCAAACGCTTAGAAAAAGTAGAGAGACAAAGACAACAAGGTAGGCGATCTAGAACCAAAGCAGAATTACCGACAATATCTTTGGTAGGCTATACCAATGCGGGTAAGTCTACATTGTTTAATGCGTTAACTCAGTCGAAAGTATATGCTGCCGATCAGTTATTTGCGACACTGGACCCTACGCTAAGAAGAATAGAGCTAGAAGGTGTAGGTGGGGTTATTCTCGCTGACACTGTTGGCTTTATTCGCCATTTACCACATGATTTGGTGGCGGCTTTTAAGGCTACGTTAACAGAAACACGTGAGGCAGAATTATTACTACACGTTGTGGATATTTCTGATGACAGACGCAGCGAGAACATAGAACAAGTTGAGTATGTATTATCTGAAATTGAAGCAGATGAAGTACCTCAACTTGTTATTTGTAATAAAATTGATAATTTAGACGATGTCGAGCCAAGAATTGATAGAGACGATCAAGGTAGGCCAATACGGGTATGGTTGTCAGCGCAGGCTAATATAGGTTTGGATTTATTTTTTAGTGCGTTAACAGAACGTTTAGGTAACCAAGTTGTTGAGCATCATCTCGCTATACCGCCAAATGCAGGTAAGTTACGTGGTGTGCTGTATCAACTGAAGTGTATTAAAAGTGAGCAATACGACGAAGCAGGTTACTGCCACCTGCAAGTAAAAATGCCTAAAAGGGAATGGAACAGATTGTTAAAGCAAGAGAGTAATGAAATTGAGCTGTTTATACAGCACATGGCTAACTCTTAACCCAGTACAGTATCTTTATTTGTAAATTAATGTGTTAATACCCATATAGAGTCTTATAAAGTAGCAGGTTTTGTCATAAACTTGATATATTGATAAACCAGAAATTCGAATTTAAACAATTACTAACCTAGCGGAGAACAACATGGCTTGGAATGAACCGGGGAATAATGATAAAGACCCCTGGAAAAACAAAGGTGGTAAGAACCAAGGTCCACCTGACTTAGATGAATTACTTAATGATTTAGGCAAAAAAGTAAGTGGTATTTTTGGCGGTAAGTCATCTGGAGGTTCTACACCATCCGGTAAAAGCTTCTCTAGTATTGGTATCAGCTTGTTAATAATTATTGCACTTGTTGTTTATGCTTTTAGTGGTTTTTATACCATTAAGGAAGCTGAACAAGGTATTGTATTACGTTTTGGTCAATACTCAGGCACGGTTGATCCAGGCTTGCGTTGGAAGTGGACTTTTGTCGACCGTATTATTCCGGTTGATATGCAAAGTACACGCGACTTACCTGCTTCTGGGTTTATGTTAACTCAAGACGAAAATGTTGTGCGGGTTGATATGCAAATTCAATATCGAGTCGTTGAAGCTAGAAACTTTATATTTAGCGTAACAAATGCCGAGGATAGTTTAAGCCAATCCCTTGATAGTGCGCTTCGCCATGTTGTTGGTCATGCTAAAATGGATGATATTTTAACGAGTGGCCGAGAACAAGTTCGTCAAGCCGTTTGGAAAGAGCTGGATAAAATCATCGAACCTTATAATTTGGGCTTGATAATTGTTGATGTTAACTTTAAAGATGCTCGCCCACCGAATGAAGTTAAAGATGCCTTTGATGATGCAATTTCAGCACAAGAAGATGAAATACGTTTCTTACGTGAGGCCGAAGCCTATGCCCGTGGTATTGAACCAAGAGCTCGTGGTCGAGTTAAACGTATGGAACAAGAAGCGATGGCTTATAAAGAGCAGACCGTATTAGGCGCGCAAGGTGAAGTAGCACGCTTTGCTAAACTACTACCTGAATACCAAGCAGCGCCAGAAGTTACTCGTCAACGCTTATATCTTGATACGATGGAAAAAGTGTACAGTAATACCAGTAAAGTGATGGTAGACGTTGATGGTGGCAATAACATGATGTATCTGCCGCTAGATAAAATAATGCAGCAGCAATCAACAACACCACGTGCTACATCGCAATCATATACTCAGCCTCAACAACAGCAAAATATTAACTCTTCACCGTCTGTTTCAGGACGAAGTGATAGATTTAATAGTGGGAGAAACTAAATCATGAAAAATTTTTCCATTGCTATCTTAGTACTTTTATTCACCCTCGTTGTTTCTTCAGTATTTGTAATATATGAAGGCCAACGTGGTATTGTTTTTCAATTTTCAAAAATTAAACGTGATTCAGCCACAGATCAAATGATGGTGTATGAGCCAGGCTTACATTTTAAAGTGCCTTTTATTGAAACCGTGCGTAAATTAGATGCTCGTATTCAAACACTTGATGAAGCGCCAGATCGCTTTGTTACCTCAGAGAAGAAAGATTTGATGGTCGATTCGTTTGTTAAATGGCGTATTGTTGACTTCTCAACTTACTATCTCCGTACTTCAGGCTCAGTTGATAATGCACGTGCTTTATTAAAACAAAAAGTGAACAACGGTTTGAGAACTGAGTTTGGTAACCGCACTATCAAGGAAATTGTTTCAGGTAACCGTGACGCAGTCATGCAAAAAGCATTAGAGAGTGCCTCAAGTAGTCGTGAAGAGCTTGGTATTGAAGTGGTTGATGTGCGAATTAAGGCAATTAATTTACCAACAGAGGTAAGTAACTCGATCTATGAACGTATGCGCGCAGAACGTACCGCAGTAGCGAAAGAGCACAGATCACAAGGTCAAGAGCAAGCGGAGATAATCCGCTCTACTATTGATGCTAAAGTCACCGTAATGTTGGCAGAGGCAGAGAAAAATGCTAATGAGATACGTGGTGAGGGTGATGCTATAGCCGCTAAAGTTTATGCTGATGTATATCAACAGGATGCTGAATTTTATAGTTTCTACCGTAGTTTACAAGCTTATGAAAAAAGCTTTAATAGTAAAAGCGACATTATGGTTGTTAAACCAGATAGCGACTTTTTTAACTATTTAAAAGATGGCAGCAAAAATAAGAAATAGTTATTACTCATATTGAATGATGATACGTCCCTATATTTAGGAACTGAAAATAACTTAAAGGCCAGCATTATTGCTGGCTTTTTTATCAATAGGCGTTACTGAAAAGTGAGATTAAGATTTACTTGCGCAATTAACAGGAGTTTTAGAGTGATAGATACATTGATGACAGCTTTAGGGTTAGTGTTAATTATTGAAGGAGTGGCTCCGGCACTGTTTCCGAATAAATGGCGTGCCTATGTGCTAAAAATAGCCGCGCAACCGGTGGCCGAAATAAGAAACATCGGCATATTGATTTTAGCAATTGGTACTATAGTGCTTTGGTTATCACAATAGCTCAAAATAAATGCTAAAAAAGAATAAAGATAAACGCTTAAGATAAAAGGTTATTTTTAGAACGAGAAAAAAAGCTGATATTTTTCCTTGGACTATAAATTAATCTTTGTTAGAATCCCCGCCTAATTTTCTTACGAAATAGTAAAAATGGGCAAAAACGTAGTTGTTCTAGGTACCCAATGGGGTGACGAAGGTAAAGGTAAGATCGTTGACTTACTAACCGATAAAGCAAAATATGTTGTTCGCTACCAAGGCGGACACAATGCAGGCCACACGTTAGTGATTGACGGTGAGAAAACCGTACTTCATTTAATTCCTTCAGGTGTGTTACGTGACAATGTCAAATGTCTTATAGGCAATGGTGTAGTTTTATGTCCTAAAGCATTAATGACAGAAATCAAAATGCTTGAAGCTAAAGGTATTCCAGTACGTGAACGTTTACTTATTAGCGATGCATGTCCGTTAATTCTTCCATACCATAATGCTTTAGATGCTGCTCGTGAGATTGCACGTGGTTCGAAGGCTATTGGTACTACTGGTCGTGGTATTGGGCCCGCTTATGAAGATAAAGTTGCTCGCCGTGGATTACGAGTTGGTGATCTCTTTTGTGCGGAGTCATTCGCAACAAAACTAAAAGAGATTGTCGAATATCATAACTTCTCGTTGGTTAACTATTATAAAGTTGAACCAGTAAGCTACGAAGAAGTACTAGCTGATGCATTAGCTGTTGCCGATATTATTAAAGATATGACGGCTGATATTTCAGAAATTCTTGATCTAGCACGCAAAGATGGTGAATCTATCATGTTTGAAGGCGCCCAAGGTACTTTACTTGATATTGACCATGGTACTTATCCTTATGTAACCTCTTCAAATACTACTGCTGGTGGTGTTGCTACGGGTTGTGGTGTAGGTCCTCGTCATTTGGATTATATTCTAGGTATTACTAAAGCGTATACAACGCGTGTGGGCTCAGGTCCGTTCCCTACAGAATTAGATGATGAAATTGGTAATCACTTGGGCACAGTAGGTCATGAGTTTGGTGCAACTACCGGTCGTGAACGCCGCTGTGGTTGGTTCGATGCCGTAGCTATGCATCGTGCTATTCAAGTCAACAGTGTGACTGGCTTTTGTTTAACTAAACTTGATGTTTTAGATGGCTTAGAAACGCTGAAAATCTGTATTGGTTACAAAACTGAAACAGGTGACATTATAACGGTACCGCCAACAGCCGCAGAAGGTTATGAAAAAATAACGCCTGTTTATGAAGCAATGCCGGGTTGGACGGAAAGTACCGTTGGTGCAACATCGGTAACCTCTCTACCAGCAAATGCGCTTGCGTATATTAAGCGCATCGAAGAAATTACCGGCGTACCCGTTGATATTATTTCTACAGGTCCAGATAGAAACGAAACGATTATTAAAGTGAATCCTTTCGTTTCATAATTTGTATTGATAAATTTAAAAAACCAACCTCTGAGTTGGTTTTTTTGTTTCTATGATATCAAAACATAGATCTATTTTTATCTTTGAGTCATTCACATTAGAAAAGCACACAAAAAAAGTAATAAGTACAATTAAATTATTCCTCCTACCTTTCTATCCAAAGTAAATAAATGTTATCTGAATGTACTTTATTTTGAAGATAAAAAAACAAGATCGATTCAATCAGCTAAATAAATTTGATTTGTGAAACATGAGTTAAAATAATCCAACTTGTTGTACAACATCTTTGAATATGCAGGATTTACAACTAAGTTACTTATAGCTGTCTTATGTGATGTATTCTTTTATTTTACGATGTTTTAGTAAGAATACTCTGTCTAAATACTGATTATTGAGCTAAATAATATGATTTTATTGCTAGTAAGGTATATGTTTAATATAGCTTACAGTGATTTTATATAGTTAAATCGGCTTGAAATGTTAATCATCAATGCAATACACTATAAACCATAATAATAATAACTATAAACAGGTGAAATATATCACCACTTAATTCATTTTGAACATTATTAACGCACTAGGAAACACTTATGACAGACTTTCGTCAACAAGCACTTGATTACCATTCTTCTCCTACACCGGGCAAAATCAGTGTTGCCTTAACTACCGCAGCAGAAACAAGTGAAGATTTATCGCTAGCTTATAGCCCTGGTGTTGCAGAGCCATGTCGAGCAATAGCAGATAACCCCGATGATGTTTATAAGTATACGGCCAAAGGTAATACGGTTGCCGTCATTAGTAATGGTACTGCGGTTTTAGGTTTAGGTAACATAGGTCCTATGGCTTCAAAGCCTGTGATGGAAGGAAAGTCACTATTATTCAAACGATTTGCAAATATCGATTCGTTTGATATTGAAGTAAAACATAAAACTATTGAAGAGTTTGTTAATACCGTTGCTAATATTGCTGATAGCTTTGGTGGTATTAACCTTGAAGACATTAAAGCGCCTGAGTGTTTTGCCATTGAAAAAGCATTGATTGAGCGTTGTAAAATTCCGGTATTTCATGATGACCAACATGGTACTGCTATAGTAACAGCCGCAGGTATGATGAATGCCCTAGATATTCAAGGTAAGGATATTAAGCAGGCGAACATTGTTTGTCTAGGCGCAGGTGCAGCAGCAATTGCTTGTATGGAGCTATTGATTAAATGTGGAGCTCAGCGTGAAAAAATTTACATGTTAGATTCTAAGGGCATAGTTCACACTCGTCGAGACGATTTAAATGAATACAAAAAATTATTTGCCAATAATACCGACAAGCGTACCTTAGATGATGCCATTGTTGGTGCAGATGTTTTTGTTGGTGTTTCAGGTCCAAATTTGTTAAATCAAGATCAAGTTAAATTGATGGCAGACAAACCCGTTGTGTTCGCTTGTTCAAATCCTGATCCAGAGATCAAACCTGAACTGGCAATTACTGCACGTGATGATTTAATTATGGCGACGGGACGTTCTGATTACCCTAATCAGGTAAATAATGTATTATGTTTTCCATTTATTTTCCGTGGTGCTTTAGATGTAAGAGCGCGCACTATTAATGATGAAATGAAGATTGCTGCAGTTCACGCTATACGTGCTTTAGCCAAAGAGGAAGTGCCAAGTGAAGTCTTGACAGCAAGTGGTGTAACTGAACTTAGCTTTGGTAAAGATTATATCATCCCTAAACCGATGGATTCTCGTCTTTGCGGCGTTGTTGCAAAAGCTGTTGCACAAGCGGCTGTTGATTCAGGTGTAGCGGCCTTGCCATTACCTGATAATTACATGCAGTAATAAAATGCTTTAACTTGTGTATTTAGTTGTAATAAAGGCTATGATTTGTGAAGATCATGGCCTTTTTAGCCTATAATATTAAGTGGAGATATGATGATAGTTATTTCAAGGAAGTTTATTGTTCTACTCGTTTTAATTGTTTCAGCGTGTGGCTCAATAAGTGTAGATCAAAATAGTCCATCAGAGCAAAAGCAAACAGTCTTAGCTGAGGAAAAGAATGACGCAGCAATAATAAGTAACCCAGAGGTGGCAATAATCAAACAAACATGGCAAAAAGTATCGGTAAAATATTTTGGCTTAGAAGGCGGTTTTTATGGCTTGATTTCAAAAGATGGGGCTAAACTTTTACCAATGAACTTACCGGTAAAATATAAAATTGACGGTACCTTATTACGTATTAAAGGTCACGAAATAACCGATATAATGACCATTCAACAATGGGGTCAGCCTTATCAAATAACTGATCTTGAACTCATTCAACTGGGTGAAAACCGTGACCAATACTAGGGGCTATTGATCTTTCAGGGTTAAATTTTGTTCGAGATAAAAGCGTTTTAGTCGCGGCGAGTAGTGTGTAGCCTAGTCATTCTAAGCAAATACTACTCGACAAAGCATAAAACGCTTTTAGCCGAATCCTTCGGACAGCGTTTGTTGGTCATTTTTACTGCGTTATCGCCTTTTTATGTGGAACAACCACATGGCAAAGGCTCCGCCTTGTATAAATACCCAATAATTCGCTGCAAAAGCAATCTGGAAAGATCAACAGCCCCTAATGCTTACTTTCAAGCGTTTGACATTTTAAAGGTTGCTGTAATACGGTTAGTATTGCCTTACCCTGGTTAAATTGAACCTGATATAAAAAGTCAAAATCATACTCTGTTAATGGAGCAACGGCTTGTTCAGCCAATAATGCGGTGAGCAGAGGAGTGGTGTTACTGTGTCCGACAACGAGGGCATTTTCTTGTTTTGTTTTTAGTTGCAGTGCAAATTGTTCCAAATGCCTAGGATTATAATTTTTAATCGTCAACTGCTGTTGCTTGGCTATCGGCGCAGCTGTTTGCATCGTGCGTTGATAGCTAGTGCTATACAGTGAAGTAATTTCAGCTTTAGAGAGTATATTTGCCAATTGCTTGGCCCTTGTCTTACCACAATCAGTTAGCGAAGGGTTTTTCGTCTCTGTTAATTTTTCAGCATGCCGAACAAGGTAGACACTATAATTGTCAACAGCTTGACAACTTACACTGAAAAGTAATAAAAATGTAATGTAGGTAGTTGATTTCATATTTTTACCAAAACGAGAAATATTGGCGCATATCAATGCGCCAATATTAAAATAACAAAATAATTAGAATAATCTATTTAAGCCATTTAAAGCCGCAACACGAAATGCTTCTGCCATCGTTGGATAGTTGAAAGTAGTATTTACAAAATACTCTATGGTGTTGCCACCATTAGTTTGCTGCATGATTGCTTGACCGATATGAATAATTTCTGCAGCATTTTCCCCAAAACAATGAATACCTAAAATCTCTTTAGTTTCACGGTGAAAGAGAAGTTTTAATGAGCCGACTAAACTATTTGTTATTTGTGCCCTTGCTAAATGCTTAAACTGTGCTCTACCGACTTCGTATGGAATTTTAGCTTCTGTTAATTCTTGCTCTGTTTTTCCGACAGAGCTAATTTCAGGTATGGTATAAATGCCTGTTGGAATATCAGCAATTAATTTAGCACTACTCTTGTGGTCAATCATGGCTGAAGCGGCAAGTCTGCCTTGATCATAAGCCGCACTTGCTAGGCTTGGATAACCGATAACATCACCAACGGCATAAATATTGTCCACTTCAGTTTGATATTGATTATTAACTTTAAGTTGACCACGACCATCAGCGATTAAGCCCGTATTAGTCAAATTCAAATTAGCAGTATTACCTGTCCTACCATTAGCAAACAGTAAGCAATCTGCCCGCATTTTTTTGCCCGACTCTAAATGAACAACAACAGCATCATCACTTGCTTCAACACGTTCTATTTGTTCTCCGTGACGGATAAGAACACCGTTATTCCATAAGTGATAGCTTAAAGAGTCAGACATTTCATCGTCTAAAAATGACAAAAGGCGATCACGGGTATTAACTAAATCAACTTTAACGCCAAGGCCTCGAAATATGCAGGCATATTCACTACCAATGACACCGGCACCATAGATAATAATGGAGCGAGGTTCATGCTTTAATGAAAGAATTGTGTCAGAGTCATAAACGCGGGGATGATTAAAGTCAATATCAGCCGGCCTGTATGGGTGTGAACCGGTGGCGATAACTATCTTTTCAGCTGTATGTGTGTCAATTGAGCCATCTTCTTTCAATATTTGGACAGTATGTTCATCAATAAAAGAGGCTTCGCCAGTGATTAACTCAACTCGATTACGATCATAAAAACCACTGCGAAGCTGAACTTGTTTACGAATTACCGTTGAAGCATGACTGAGAATATCAGAGCAAGTTAAATGCTTTGGTTTATCAGTACCACGAAATAAGGGATTAGAATTATACTCAATTAACCGACTGACACTTTGACGTAAGGCCTTAGAAGGTATAGTTCCCCAATGAGTACAACCGCCACCGACATCGGTATGACGTTCAACAATAGCGACCTTTTTATCTTTTTTGGCTAGCTCCATTGAAGCGCCTTCACCACCAGGTCCGGTACCTATGATGATCACGTCATAGTCGAAATTATTACTTGTATCTGATTTTGCTACTTTATTTGTTTTACTCTTAGCCAAAAGACTTTCCCCATACCCTGCTAGTATTAATTTTCATGATGAAAATTTTAGCAGGATTTAAGGAAAATGGTAATAACAATATGCTAGCTTATTATATTGATTATTAAGCGAGTTTTGCTGTCAGGATTTGCCAACTTTTTTGCTGTTCAATCAACTTCTCTTTCAATTCTTGATATTGTTTCATCAATTCAGATTTCTCAACATCAGCGAGTACTTGTACACGCTTCGCATTGAGCAGTGTTTTGCGCACTTGATAGTAAGCATTTAGCTTAGTAATCAACAGATCATATTCTTGTTGGAGTTGTAAAATGGTTTGCTCAGCATTAGGTAATTGAATCAATTTATCTTTACTGCGTTTTAGCGTCATGGCAAGGCGCATTTTTTCAATTTTATCTTCTGGGCTAGTACGCAATTTATCTGTGAGCCCAATCCATTGGCAGCTTTTAATTAACCATTTAGTAGGATCAAACTGCCACCAGCGAATACCATTTCGATAATCATTTTCGAAAATATGGTGGTAATTATGGTATCCCTCACCAAAAGTCAGAAAAGCTAAAAAGCCATTATCTCTGGCGGTATTTTTATCGGTATAAGTTTGTTTTCCCCAGATATGAGCTAAAGAGTTAATAAAAAAAGTTGTATGGTGGCTTAATACTAAACGTAGAAAGCCTACAAGTAACAGGCTGTTAATCAGATTTCCATGCCATAAACCGAACGCGATAGGTATACCAAAATTCATGCCTAGCGTTAATAATAAGTAATGTTTATGTTGCCACATCACGATAGCGTCTTTTTGTAAATCCCGGACATTTTTATAATCGTGATAACGGTTTGCCTGATACTCACGACACATCCAACCAATGTGGGAATACCAAAAGCCCATTTTGGCAGAGTAGGGATCAATGTCATTTTTATCGACATGCTTATGATGGATTCTATGATCGGAAGACCAATGTAAAGCACTATTTTGTAGTGCAAAAGCACCACCTAATGCGAAAATAAAACGTAAACTCCAATGAGCTTGATAGGTTTTGTGCGACCACAAACGATGATAACCAGCCGTAATCGACATGCCACAATAAATAAAGCATATCAAAGCAAATATTACCTCTGTGCTATCAAAGCCGACAGTAAAGGCGCGATAAGGTACCGCAATAGCGGCAACTAAAAAAGTTATGGCAAAAACAGCTACATTTAGCCAAATAATATTGGGTTTTTTCATTTTATATCTCTGAACGGAAAATTTAAGCGTACACGTGTACGCTATTATAATAGTGTAGCCAGATCGTCAGACCAGTCAAGAACATTTGAAGATATTTTTACATTGCGAGTTAACATTATCACCAAGAGACATTAATTCTTGATTGCAGTATGATAATGGCAGTTTGTTTTCAAAAGAGTTTTCCCCATGAGTGGAGTTCGTGCTCAGCAAAAAGAAAAAACCCGTCGGCTACTTGTTGAGGCGGCGCTAAATCAGTTAAGTGCTGAAAGAAGTTTCTCCAGCTTAAGTTTGCGGGAAGTTGCTAAAGAAGCAGGTCTGGCACCTACTTCCTTTTATCGTCATTTCACTGATATGAATGAACTTGGTCTTACTTTAGTAGATGAGGCTGGCTTGACCTTAAGGCAACTAATGCGTCAAGCACGTCAGCGTATAGCTAAAGGTGGTTCAGTTATACAAATTTCGGTTGAAACTTTTATGGAGCTGATAGAAAGCAACGGTAATGTTTTTCGTTTGCTGCTCCGAGAACGTTCAGGCACTTCATCGGCTTTTAGAGCAGCAGTTATTAGAGAAATCCGTTATTTTACTATGGAATTATGTGACTACTTACAACAAGCAAACGATTTAGACTCTGAAGTTGCCTATATGCAAGCCAATGCTGCCGTTACTATTGTTTTTAGTGCTGGCTCAGATGCACTGGATATGGAAGATAGTGCTGAAAGGCAACAGTTGTCAAAACAAACTATTCAACAATTGCGTTTTATTGCCCGTGGCGCGGCTGAACTCAGCGACAGACGAAAATTATCAAGGAGATCACGTAAGTGATCTGCTTGAGTATTGTTACTTGCGGGTTAACACTACGCCAGTTTCGATATGATCTGTATAAGGAAACTGGTCAAATAAAGCGAATTTTTCAATGACATGAGTTTTAGTTAATTCTGTTAAATTATCTTTTAACGTATTTGGATTACAAGAAATATAAATTATTTTATTAAAACGGCTTACTAATTCGATACTATCTTTATCTAACCCCGCCCGAGGGGGATCAACTAAAACGGTGTCGTAATGGTAAGTGGTTAAGTCAAACCCTTCCAAGCGCCTAAATTTCCTTTCACCGTTCATGGCTTGACTAAATTCTTCACTCGACATGCGCACTATATCAATATTATCAATATTATTTGCTTTGATGTTTATTTGAGCAGAGCGTACTGATGTCTTTGAAATCTCTGTCCCCAAAACACGGTTGAAATTTTGAGCTAACGCAATACTAAAATTACCATTACCGCAATATAGCTCAATTAAATCACCACCAGTATTTATTGTAGATTGTTGTGCCCATAACAGCATTTTTTCGTTTACTCCACCATTAGGTTGAGTAAAACTATTTTCTACTTGCTGGTATACAAAAGTGCTACTGCCTACCTGCAGTTTTTCCATTACATAATCTTTATCTATTATTATCTTCTGTTTCTTTGCTCGACCAATAACATCGACAGGTGCAATATCGGCTAACTGTTCTTTTAAAGCTTTAGCCGAATTCTCCCAATTGGATTCAAGAGGCTTATGATAGAGCATGCTAATTAATAACTCGCCACTTAAAGTGGAAAGGAAATCAACTTGAAAAAGCTTATAACGTAGTTCTTTCTTATCTTTGATTAATGTCAGTAGAGCTTTCATTGCTTGATTGATCAATGTACTAGCGACAGGAAAATCGTTCACTCTGAATTTTTCTTTAGTTTCACTATTAAACATAATGTAATAAAGATCATCACCTTGGTGCCATACTCTAAATTCAGCTCGCAAACGATAGTTCAATGGCTCTGACGGGAAAATTTCCGCATCAGGAAGGTCAAAACAAGAAAACAGTTCACTCATCTCTTTGTTTTTAGCCGACAATTGTTGACTGTAGTTATCGGGATGAATATGACTAAACATTAGGTTTACCTTATTTTTAGAGTTGAGCGTTAATTTTAATGCTCAAAAGGGCTTGTTATTAATGAGCGCAATTTTAGCGTCAGTTTACCTTTTGTCCAGTATAGAGTAGTAATACAGCGTAATTTATTTCTCAAGTTTGTCTTGATTTTGCCGATATTAAGATAAAGTATCTTTAGGAGAGAATGTGATGAGCCATATCAATAACTTGCCAAGCTTTAGCTCCTTGGCCAATTTTCATAATCCAAATTTTCGTAATAATCATCTAAGTGATTCCGTAATATCGCGAGCAGATAATACTACTGACTCCACCTCGATAAGTGAAAAATCAGTCGTTGCATTAAAGATGGTACAGCAATCCATTTCGGCAAAGTTTTCGTCTACGCATGAATTTCAGACAAATCGACTTAATGAATCAACTTCAATTGAACAAGAGCAGCAGAATTTTTTTGATTTTGAAGCCGTCGCTAAAAATGTGATGACTTTTGTTAACTCAAGTTTAACTGCAGCAAAATCCAGAGGAGCTACGAGTAACGAGTTAGCCGAAATGCTTGGGCAAGCTCGTCAAGGAGCAAATAGTGGTATAGATGAAGCAATTGAAGAATTAAGTCAGCTTAATGTTTTAGATGAAGATCTAAGTGGGGGAATAGAAAAAGCGCGATCTTTAATTAATACAGCGCTTGATAAAGCAGAAGAAGACTTGCTGGGCGGCAATAATATTGAATCTACACATGTATCTCCACTTACCGCACAGTCTGTCAATTATAGCAGCGAGAAATATAGTTCTCAGGCTAATAGTAGTGATTTATCAATTACCACAGCAGATGGCGATCTGGTGAGTATATCGTTCAGTGCACTCGAAGAGACTTACGCAAGTGAAAGTTTTAATTATGGTTCTGATCATGACTCTTCCGAAATGAGTTATGAAAGTAATAAATATTCCTCTTCAGCAATGAATTTTTCATTTTCTGTTCAAGGAGATTTAGATGAAGAGGAATTACAAGCAATTCAATCATTAATTAAAGACATAAGTAGAATAGAAAAGGATTTCTTTGCGGGTAATCTAGATGACGCCTTCAATAAAGCGGTAGCTTTAGGATACGACGAAGCGCAATTGCGATCATTCAATTTAGAATTAAGACAAACCCAAACAAGTGTTGTTAGTCAGACGTATAAAGAAATCGCGAGCTACGATGATTTATCAAATGATAAACTAAATACTATCGCACGGCCGGTACTAGATTTTATTGGCGACTTTAAAGAGTTAAGAGAAAACGCTAATCAAATGCTAGACCGTGAAGGCATGCAGTTTAATCAGTTACTTGAATCAGTTTTAAACTCAGAGTTTAATTATGACAAGCAATTACTATCTCAGTTTAATAACTTCGTGGAAAAATTAACCTGAATAGTATTTGCATTTAACCCAGAAAATAAAAAACCGAATTAATGATAAATTAATTCGGTTTGTAAATAGTCAAAATTGGAAACTAGTTAGCGTTGTCTACTTGTTCAGGTCGCTCTTTAGCTTCCCTCACCTTCAAAGTACGTTGTTGGAATTCTGAATCATTTAGAGCAGATATAGCATTGTCCAGATCTGACGCTGACATTTCAACGAAACCAAACCCTCTACGCTTACCGGTATGTTTATCTTTCATCAGCCTAACTGATTCAACATTACCGTAGTTGGCAAATAATTCACGTACCGCCGTTTCGTTTGCGCGATAAGGTAAATTACCAACATAAAGCGTTTTTACATCAGCATTAGTTTGATCTGAAGATGTAGTAGCACCGAGTTGGGCAGAAGAATTAACGAATAATGATGAAACAAAAATACTGACAAATACAAAGCCAGCAATTAAAGCCGGCGCCGCTGCTATGGCACTAAAAACAAAAAAAGCGATAATAGCAAAACCTAGTGCTATAAGTACTGTTGAGATGTTCGGAGACTTCATAAGGAATACCTAATTATTATTTTATTATTAATATAAGAACAAGAATGTAAAAACAAAATTTACAATTCCATGTTACCCACCTTATACCAGAGTGCAACTATAAGTGTAAAAAACATGCAATTAAATAGAGTAGAACCTAGATTAGTTCGATATACAGTCGTTTAGGTTAATAAATCTTCGAACAACTAAAAGTTTAAAAATAATGCTTGCACCATTTTTAAAGATCTCTACAATGCGCAACCAGTTCCAAGGGGTTCAGGCAAATAGCTTAACCAAGTGGATGTTTTGATAAGTTATCTCTTCGGTTATAAACCAAAAAGCTTAACTTAACGTTTTAAAACTAAAATTTCAGATTGTTTAAAATAATTTGAAATTAAATAAAAAAAACGTTGACATCAAAACTGAGGCGCGTAGAATGCGCATCTCGCTTCAGGCAAGGCCTGTAGCAATGAAGCAAAACGAATGAGATTTTGTTTCAGTTAACTCACTGAGTTAACGTTCTTTAACAATTAGTTATCATGCAATT
>MAAC01016626.1_pt1 | contig 48126 bp, 41 predicted proteins | sample 1115981 | NCBI WGS metagenome assembly MAAC01 (sample SAMN04961126, study PRJNA320927) | seawater metagenome | isolation source: sample BD02T64 sea water enriched with oil for 64 days | place: USA:Gulf of Mexico | collected 2013-07-27 | reverse complement strand
AGAGATAATAATGTGAAAACAGTGGCTATTTGAAGTGCTAGAAAGCTTGAACTAGTGCTATAAATAACTATGCTATTGATAAAAAGTAACATATAAGCAAGCATAGCTCTATAGATGTTTCTGTGATGCTCCACGATATGTAGCTCATCTTGAAACCCACAAATTTCGGCCACTAATTTGCCTATATAATGTTTAGATAATAAAAATACAGATAGCACAGTGAGTACAATCAAATATGAAATAAAACCTTGATACTTATCACCAGATTCTTGAAGCCATAAATAAATTAGTAAGGCTATTTGTATTGTATAAATGATAACACTCGTTACCACGAGCAGTGAAAGGTTTTTATCGCTATTTCTTGTAATTTTTATAAACCTATCCTTGTAAAAAGAACTGAGCAAATCACTAATGCGATAGGAAGATAACCACCTAGATATAGCAATCGCACTTATGCAAGTAAGAAAGATAAATGATATCCAGCTGTTATATTCTATTTGGCGTAATTCTAGTTCCATAATTTATGCTGTAAAAATAACATGATTTAACAAACGTTTACTCTGCTAGTTGATTAATTGTCTATTTTTGCCATCCGCTATGAAAAATACGCTTGTCATTATTCCTACGTACAATGAGCTGGAGAATATTCAGTTAATGATAGATGCGGTGCTTTCGCAAAATGAAAATTTGCATTTACTCATTGTAGATGATGGTTCACCTGATGGAACTGGTCAGATTGTAAAGGAAAATATCAAGAAATACAATAGTCGTTTATATCTAGAAGAGCGTAGTAGTAAACAAGGACTCGGTACTGCCTATATTCACGGATTTAAGTGGGCGCTAGAGCGCGCTTATGAGTATATATTTGAAATGGATGCAGATTTTTCTCATGATCCTAATGATATAATCGATTTATATAATGTATGCGCTTTAAAAGGTGCAGATTTATCAATAGGTAGTAGGTATGTGCAAGGTGTAAATGTGGTTAACTGGCCTATGTCCAGAGTGTTATTATCATATTTTGCGTCTAAATATGTTCGTTTTATTACTAGAATGAACATTCATGATACTACAGCAGGTTATGTTTGCTATAGGGCATCTCTTTTAAGAAAATTTAATTTAGATAAGATTAAATTTGTAGGATATGCGTTTCAAATAGAAATGAAGTTTAAATCATTTTTATTGGGTGCAAAAATTATCGAACTGCCAGTTATTTTTACAGATAGATCTAGAGGTCAGTCTAAGATGAGTGGCGGTATAATACAAGAAGCCGTTACCGGTGTTTTTATAATGAAAATAAAAAGTTTGTTAGGGAAACTTGAGATATGAAAAAATTACTTTTTAAAAATGCCAAAATAGTTACTGATGGAGTTACTAAAGAAGGCGACGTATACGTGGAAGGAGATACTATTGTTGAGGTGTCAGAAAGTATAAGTGCAAAAAATGCGGATACAGTAGTAATTGATGTAGAAGGAAATTACCTGCTACCTGGTGTAATAGACGACCAGGTACACTTTAGAGAACCAGGACTTACTCACAAAGCAACCATTGCTACAGAAAGTGCTGCTGCCGTCGCTGGAGGAATCACTACCTTCATGGAAATGCCTAATACAAATCCACAAACTACTACCATCGAGGAATGGGAAAATAAAATGGCTATTGCAGCTAGAGACAGTCATGCAAATTATTCTTTCATGTTCGGTGGAAGTAATGATAATCTACAAGAAATTTTAAAAGTAGATACATCTAGAGTCCCAGCTCTAAAGTTATTTTTAGGCTCATCTACAGGGAATATGCTCGTAGACGATAAAGAGGTATTAAGAGAGATATTTTCTAATGTTAATCTTAGGATTGCTCTTCATTGTGAAGACGAAGACACTATTAAAGCAAATTTTAATAAAGCTTTTGAAGAGTATGGTGATGATATTCCTATGGATCAACATCCTATTATTAGAAGTGAAGAAGCCTGTTATTTAAGCAGCAGTGGTGCTGTAGAGCTTGCCAAAGAAACTGGTGCTAGAATCCATGTTTTTCATCTGTCCACAGGTAAGGAAACAGCTTTATTTGATAATAAAAAAGCAATTGTAGATAAACAAATAACATCTGAGGTATGTATACATCACCTATGGTTCTGTGATGAAGATTATGCCACTAAGGGCAAATTCATAAAATGGAATCCAGCTGTAAAGAAAGCTAGCGATAGAGAACAACTGTGGGAAGCGCTTTTAGATGACCGTATAGATGTAATTGCTACAGATCATGCTCCTCATACCATTGAAGAAAAGGAAAATCTATATACCTCATGTCCTAGTGGTGGTCCACTTGTACAACATGCACTACCTGCTATGCTGCAATTTGTTTATGACGAGAGAATATCTATTGAGAAGGTTGTAGAAAAAATGTGTCATAACCCAGCATTACTTTTTGATATCGATAAACGAGGATTCATTAGAGAAGGTTATAAAGCAGATCTTGTCGTTGTGGATACTAATAATCCATGGACAGTTACAAAAGAAAATGTATTAGCTAAATGTGGCTGGTCGCCTTTTGAAGGAGTTACTTTTAAAAGTCGCATCATGCAAACCTTTGTTAATGGTGAGTTAGCCTATAAAAACTTTAAGGTTACAGATTCAAAGAATGCTCAAGAACTATCCTTTACCAGATGAAGCGATTTCTCATAATATCATTTCTTGTTTTGTTTGCAGCTTGTTCAAACGTAGAAAAAGCACCGAAGCCTGAGCAATTACTATCAAAAGAAGAAATGGCAATTATTTTGAGTGATTTATATATAATAGAAGGAGCAATCTCTTCAAATAGATCCTCCTATATAGAAACTGGTGTCCAGCCTAGTTCTTATATATATGATAAGTATGATATAGACAGTGTTGTGTTTAAAGAAAATCTCAATTACTATAATGATAGGGTAGAAGATTATCTTTTCATAATGGATAAAATTCAAGATGATTTAAAATCATTACAAGACTCTGTTAAAGTTAGACAAGAAAGGATCGATAAGGAAAAAGTAACTGATCCTAAAAATACAAGTAAGAAAACACAGAAGCCTAGCAAGAAAAAATAGGTTATTCTAGATTAGATTTGTTTAAATAACAAGTGGCTATCCTTAAAATAGTCTCATCAATAGGTGTGAATTTAAAATCAGTTGCTTCTATAATTTTATCATTAGAATAATTAGTCGTTGAGGTGAGTGACTCTACTTTTGCAGTGCTTAATGTTCTTTTAAAACCTAAAATATTTAATACTTTGAGAAAATAGGAGGTCATAAGTAAAAGACTCTTACTCAAATATATATTAGGTTTCTTTTTTTCTAAGGCTAGTGCTATTTTATCAAGTATAGATTTGTAACTTCTATTTTCAGAAATCAAAATAAAACGTTCGTTATGTGATGAGCTTTCCATTAACCTTACCATTAATGAAGTAACATCTCTCACGTCTATAAAACCACTTGAACCTTTAGTATAAAATCTATTTCCCGTAGCGGTTTTACTGAAAAATTGACCAGAACCATTTTTCCAGTTTCCCTCTCCTAGCACGATACCTGGATTTACGATTATAATATCAAGTTCTTCTTGAGTGGCGCGCCAGGCTTCCATTTCTGCACCAAATTTTGTAATCGCATAGTCCGTATTTAAACCATCAAGATTAAAAAAGTCCTCTTCGTTTATTAGTCTTGCTCCTATTGGGTCTCCTAGGGCAGCGATACTACTTACATAGCATAATTTTTTAATTCCATAGTGTAGAGCTACATTAATAACATTTTCAGTACCACGCATGTTGATACTTTTAAGCTCTTCAAAAGATGAATTGTCAATTGCTGCAGCACAATGATATACGTATTTCACATTTTTCATGACTTTCTCTAGACTAGGAATTTCAAGAATGTCCGCTTCCATCCATTGAAAACCGTCTACCATAGAGCTCGCTCCTACTTCATAAGATTCAAAAATCTCACGCGTTTTCTCAATAGCGTCTATATTACGATACGTGGCTATGATATTTTTTCCGCTTTCGCGAAAGCGGTATAACAAATGTCCACCTACTAATCCTGTACCACCTGTGATTAAAATCATGCAGTAAAAGTAAACAATACCAGCCTTAAAAAATGTTTAAAAACAGCCAAACGCATATATTTGCAGCGCTAAAAAGACACTTATGGCTTATAACTTTGTAAAGGAATTAGAATGGCGAGGTATGATACATGATATCATGCCCGATACGGAAGAAATGTTACAGAACGAACTTGTTTCTGGTTATATAGGCTTTGATCCTACTGCAGATTCTTTGCATATAGGAAGCATGGTGCAAATTATATTATTAATGCATTTACAACGTGCTGGTCACAGACCTATTGCTCTTGTAGGCGGCGCAACTGGTATGATAGGTGATCCTAGCGGTAAAAGTGCAGAGCGCAATTTACTAACTCAAGATATTCTAGATAAAAATATTGCTGGAGTAAAAAGTGTAATTTCTAGATTTATTGATTTTGAAGGAGGCGATGAGGCAACTCGTGCAAAACTGGTGAATAATTATGACTGGATGAAGGATTTTAGTTTGATAGATTTTGCTAGAGATATTGGTAAACATATTACCGTTAATTATATGATGGCAAAGGAATCTGTAAAGAAGCGTGTCTCAGGAGAAGGTGATGGCATGAGTTTTACAGAGTTTACTTACCAGTTATTTCAAGGTTATGATTATTTACATCTTTATGAAAATGAAGGTTGTAAATTACAAATAGGTGGATCTGACCAGTGGGGAAATATTACCACAGGTACAGAATTGATACGCCGTAAAGCAAGAGGTAAAGCTTATGCACTCACAACACCATTAGTTACTAAAGCTGATGGGACAAAATTTGGTAAAACAGAAGGAGGCAACATCTGGCTCGATGCAGATAAAACAAGTGTCTATAAGTTTTATCAATTCTGGATTACTGCTACAGATGACGATGCTGTGAACTGGATAAAGATTTTTACTTTCTTAGATCAAGAAACATGTAACGCGTTAATTGAAGAGCATCAAAAAGATCCTGGATTCCGTGTATTGCAAAAACGTCTTGCTGAGGAAGTAACCGTAATGGTTCACGGTCGTGAGGCCTTTGAAACAGCTGTAGAAGCTTCTAAAATACTTTTTTCTAAGAAAGTGACACCAGAGCAATGGGGTAAAATGGATCAAGCTACCTTATTAGAAATTTTTGAAGGAGTACCGCAGGTGGAAATTGAACGAAGCGCAATTTCTAATGGAGTTGAGGTTGTTGAGTTTATGAATGAAACTACTGGTTTTTTACCGTCCAACGGGGAAGTGCGTAGAGCATTAAAAGAAAATAGCTTGAGCATCAATAAAAATAAAATCGATGATTCCAAAGTAGTATCTGAGGAAGATGTGATTGCTGGCAATATGATTCTATTGCAACGAGGTAAGAAGAATTACTTTTTAGTGGTATTGAAATAGTACACTGATTAATAAGTATATAAAAAGAAGGCTGTTTACTATTAAACGGCCTTTTTTTATTAAAATAAAAACTGTCTCTTAATTGACAGCCATTAAATTACAACCACGAATATCAGAATGATCAAACCTTCCCAGAACCTGAAACGTACCATCTTGAAAAGATTTGCCCAAATCTTGTGTGGCAATAAAGGAGCAAGAATTAAAATTTGCTAAGTCTATTATGTTTAAACCGCCAGTTTTACCATTACCAATTCTTGAAAATGGATCGTTTGTATCGCGAGTGATTACTTTCATCCATGGTGGTGTGGTAAAATTAATACCATCGCTAGCATAAGCTTGTGAAAGTAACTCTGTCATACCATATTCACTTTGAATACTAGCTTTTGGGAAAGCATTTCTGAGAATTTGATGTAATTCTGGTTTCACGATTTCTTTACGCATGCCTTTCATTCCTCCAGTTTCTATAACAATGGTGTTTTCTAAAGGCATCGCATAATGCTCGGCAAGCTGTAATAGGGCAAAGGTGACACCTATAAGAATAACTTTTTGTTTTGACTTTTTAAGGTTTTTAAGAACCTGAGAAAGTTCTTCAAGATTATTTAAGTAAAAACCACTTTCCGGTTTTTTTGATTGATTTATCCATCGCTGCGCCATATAAACCAAAGAAGATCCGGTACGGTCTAGATAATGAGGTAATAAAGCTAGAACAACATAATCTTCTATCGAGCCATATGTCTGTCTAAAGCTGTGGTCTAAACTTGCATCATAAACATTTAAGTCAGTCACATAATGTTTTGAAACTGTGCTTCCTGTTGTACCACTGCTTGTAAATGTTGTTTCAGCTGTTTTATTAGTACTTATAATATTATGAGACTTAAAAAACTGAATGGGTAGAAAAGGGATGTCTTCTATTGATTTTGCGTTTGTTTTATTGATCAAACGGCAGTACTTACCGTATACCTTATTTTCTTGCAACTGGTAGCGGTATATGTCTAAAGCTGCTTTTTCAAATGCTTGCTTAGAATCGATCGTAAATACTGAAAATCTCAAATGAAATATTTAAAAACAAAAGTAAATAAAAAGCGCCGCAATGTAATTGCGACGCTTGATATAATGAAAGGGTATTATCAATTACTTGATAACTAACTTACGTGTTTGTGCTGCAGTTCCTTGAGTTATTTTAACAATGTAAATACCAGAATCTAAATTACTGATGTTTATTTCATTTGTTATTGAATTTGCAGTTAAAACTTTCTGACCTAAAGTAGAGTAAATCACAACATTTACAGCTTCTCCATTAGAAGAAGTGATGTTTACCGTGTTACCTGTTGCAGGATTAGGATAGATTTTAAAAGATGTAGCTTCAATAGATGCGCTTGATAAAGTAGAAACATCACTACGATCTCTAGCTTGTACTGAATAACCATTTGCTCTTTCAGTTATAAAACCTACGATGTCAGAAGGTGCAGTAGGTAAAGGAAGACCTATGTAGTCTACATTAAATAATGATCTATGAGTGAATACGTCAGCACCTAAAGAAATAGGCTCTTCAGACCCATTTGAAAATGCAACCGTTCCATCTGCATTATCAAAAGAAACACCGTTAATTTGAACCAGTTCAGATTCATAATCTTCAGCATTTGTATTTAACATTGCAAGAGTTACCACTTGTGGAGCAGGCATGTTATTAGTAGATGTAGGAGCGCCAGTATCTGCTGTAGGAGTGAATTGTAATAATCCGTTAAATTCACTAATGGTACCAGTAATTCCAGTTAGACCATCACCTCTTACTATTGCAGTAGTTATTATACCAGCATTATCATCAATAAGAACACCTGCAGTAGCATCTTGAACCCATTTTTGATTTCTAAAACTTTCTGTGTGTGTAACAAATACTTCACCTGCTACTGTAATCACATCAGTTGAAGGAAGAGTGATTGCTCTTAATCCAGCAAGATCTTGTACTTGTAACGCACCAGCAACCTCAAAGTTTACTGTTTGTACAACTGAAGGAGTAAGTGAAGTTCCTGTATTATCAACTAACTCTAGAGTTAAAGAGTGCTGCCCAGAAGTTACGCCAGTAAAAGCTATATCAGTAGTATCAAATTTATCAGTAGCAGGAGCGCTATCTAGTGAGTACTGTACATATCCATCACCACCAGTTTGTGCCACCATAAAGTTGTTAACTAAGAAAGATACATTAAAATCTCCCGAAGCTAGTACCTCATTATCAGTAGGACTTGTGATAGATAGAGATGGAGCAGGAGCGCCTTCAAATACATTAATATTATCAAAGAATAATTGTTCTCCACCAGCATTAACATTACCTATCACTCTTATTTGTAAAGTGCTTGAACCAGTAAGGCCACTTACTGTTACCACTTCAGGAACGCTTCCATCCCAGTCCGTACCATTTTTTTCTCCTAAAAATGTATGAGTAGTATCACCTAAACCGTTCCAGTCTTGTACTAATACAAATGCACCACCATCGATAGAATATAATACATCAAGGTAATCTGAATCTTCAAAGCCACCATTGTTATTAGATGCGTCCACAGAGAAGTTGAATGCTCCAGTTGCCGTAGAGATGTCAATTAGTTCTGAGTCCCAAATAATATCACCGTCAGTATCTCTGAAAGAGAATTGACCACCATCTGTTTTTGCCCAGTCAGAGCTTGCAGATAAATCAGCAGCACTTGCATCGATTGTCCAGTCTACTAAGGCAGGATAATCTCCTATGTTCACTAATACACTACCTGAAGATCCTTCTACACCACTTCCGTCTGCTACACTTGCAGCATCAAAATCTTCTGAATACATTACTTGTGCATTCATACTGATTGCAGCGGTAAATAAAATTAAAATTGATAAGTAAATTTGTTTCATTGTGTTTGATTTTTTGCAAATATACGGGATTATTAAGTCTTGACTGAGTGTATGTTTTTATTTAATACTAAGATAACATAGCGTTTAACAGGTCTGATATAGTGTAAATTAGCCGTTATGATTATTATGTTAGAGGTTCCGCTTTCGCGAAAGCGAGATCAACACAAATTATTTCCTTAACTTAGATTTTTTAAAACATTGAGTTAACCTAAAGCTAACATGGAATTAAAATCGTTGTACCACCATCTTACTAACTTAGCACTTTAAGTATATGCAAGAAGAAATGAAAGACGCCAAAGCCAAAATCCTTTTAGTGGATGATGAGCCAGATATTTTAGAAATCGTTAGTTATAATTTGAAAAACGAAGGTTATCAAGTATATACTGCCGAAAACGGAGAAGAAGCTATTAAAAAGGCCAAGAAGAAAAAGCCAGATTTAATCATCCTTGATGTCATGATGCCTGTAATGGATGGTATAGAAGCTTGTGAGAAAATGAGACGCATAAGTGAACTGGACCATACTGTAATAACGTTCTTAACAGCTCGTGGTGAAGATTATTCAATGATTGCTGGTTTTGACGCTGGTGCCGATGATTACATTACAAAACCAGTGAAACCTAGGGTACTCGTTTCTAAGGTAAAAGCACTCTTAAGACGCAAGGATAATACCGCTCCTGCAGCTAGTAATATTACTAAATTAGGTGATCTTGTAATTGATAGGGACCAGTATAAGATTATTTACAAAAAAGAAGAGATGATCTTGCCACGCAAGGAATTTGAACTTCTTTCTTTACTTACTACAAAACCAGGAAAAGTCTTTAAAAGAGAAGAAATCTTAGATGTAGTATGGGGAAATGAGGTAATCGTGGGAGGCCGTACTATAGACGTGCATATTAGAAAACTGCGTGAGAAATTAGGAGATGATAGTTTTAAAACTGTCAAAGGTGTAGGTTATAAATATGTCAAATAATAAAGCGCCACAAAAAAACAGTTATCGGTTTGCATTTAGATCTTCGATCTATATTTCTCTAGTTTTTGTTACACTACTCACGCTATTAGATTATTTAGCTCTTATTTCCGTACCGGTTTACATACTAGTAGGGTTATTATTGATAAGCTTTACGATTTGTTTTTCTGTTATTCAATATCGAGTTAAAAGGTTTATATACAGAAGGATAGCTCGTATTTATGAAGATGTTTCTTTAATTGAGTCTTCTAATTTTGAAGATCAAGAGATCGCAACTGATATGCGTACACTTAAAGAACAGGTGGAGCGATTTGCCCGTAATAAAAAGACAGAAATTGAGACCCTTAAGGTAAGGGAGAATTATCGCAAAGAGTTTCTGGGTAATATTTCTCACGAGCTCAAAACACCATTATTTACTGTTCAAGGATATATAGACACGTTAATAGATGGTGCGCATAAGGATAAAGTTATACGTAAGAAGTATTTATTACGTGCTCAAAAAGGAGTAGACCGTCTTACTTACATTGTAAAAGATATGGATATGATTACCAGGTTAGAAGCTGGTGACATGAGTTTAGACAAGGAAGATTTTGATATAGTAGAACTAGTTGAACAGGTTTTTGATCAATTTGAGATGAAAGCTGCAAAAAATAATATTTCTCTAGTCTTTGATATGAAATACGAGGACAAGATAATGGTTCATGCAGACAAGGAGCGCATCCTTCAAGTGGTTGCAAACCTCGTAGTAAATTCTATAAAGTACGGTAAAGAAAATGGTACGACAGAAGTTGCAATTGAAGACCTTATCAATAATAAAGTTATTGTGAGAGTTACAGATAATGGTGAAGGAATTAAAAAGGATTATATTCCTAGACTATTTGAAAGGTTTTTTAGGGTAGATAGAACTGGCTCTCGCAAGGAAGGTGGCTCAGGTCTAGGGTTATCTATAGTTAAACATATTGTTGAAGCGCACAACGAGCGTGTTTATGTAGATAGTGAATTAGGTATAGGATCTGAATTTTCATTCACACTTGAAAAAGTAGCTTTTAATATAGAAGATATAGAAGTCATTGAAGACTGAATGCTTGATAAACCTCTGTAATCATCAACTCGATCTAGCATTTCTATTTTAAAATCACTTTGTGAAGCTTGAGGCACAATATTTTTCTGTTCTAACAGTTGAGCTAGATATTCTTGCTCAAATTGTCCTGGTGTAGGAATAAAGAAAGCTTTTTTGCCTAACTTTTGAAGGTCCATTATGGTAGTATAACCGCTTCTACTCAATATTAGTTCACTGCGGTCTAAAGCTTTTTGTAAACCAGATGTAGATAGATAATTGTAAAATGTGATATGACCTTTCTTAGTTACCTTTTGCTCCTCTTCTATCTTTCCTGAAATAAATAATACTTGACCAGAGTATCGCTTGAGCTCTTCTATTAATTTTTTTTCTAATATACTGCGTTGAGGTTCTGGTCCAGAAAGTAGAACCATAAGGTCGTATTTCTTTTGATAAGAACCAGTTTTTTTAAATCTTGATAAGGGTCCTAGGTATACCTTTTCAATTTCATAATCGTCATTATGAGACAGCTTTCCGGTTAAATTTTCGACTTCATCTATATCAGGAATCCAGCAATAATCGTACTTTTTTATGTAATGTAAATGTAGTTGAGTGCTTAGCCACGTAGTACTGCCAGATAGCACCTGCAATTGATGAGTGATAATTACAGATGGAATTAGATTACTGTACAAACCCAACCTATTATCAGAGATAATACCGTCTATTTTATATTCATGAATTATCTCATGAAGGACTTTGTGCTCATTCCTAATAGCTTTCCAGATTTTTGGAGAGTCTTTTAGCATTTTGAGCTTTAGGTTTTCACCTTCCTTGGCATATTCTATATCATATGATGGCAACTCAATAAATGTTGCAGTTGCATATTCTTTTTTAAGTAAATGCAGTGCTTGTCCATCACTTGCGATAATAGGTATATCGCCATTTTCTAGTACAGCATCTATAATAGGAATGCATCTAGTGGCGTGTCCAAGGCCCCAATTTAAAGGCGCTATCAAAATGTTTTTAGATTTTTGCACAAGGTAAATATACAATGACTTTGTAATCAGGTATATTTGTAGCTATTAAGTAATCTTTAAATAATTGTATTGGGAAGTAAAAATAAACTCAAACGATTTCACGAAAATGAAACCTTTAAAAATGTCATTCAGCCTACTAGGGAAGAGGTTTTAAATGACTTTAAATATCAAGGAAAGTGGAATACTTTTTTTGGAAATGATAACCCTATTACATTAGAATTAGGATGTGGTAAAGGAGAATATACAGTGGCATTGGCACGCAAGTATCCGGAACGTAATTTTATAGGTATAGATATCAAAGGAGCGCGTTTCTGGCGTGGTGCAAAAACAGCAATAGAAGAAGGTCTAGATAACGTGGCCTTTATGAGAACCCAGATTGAGTTAGTAGATCGCGCTTTCGCGAAAGCGGAAATACAAGAAATATGGATCACTTTTCCAGATCCACAAATTAAATACAAGCGCACTAAACACAGAATGACAAATCCTGACTTTCTTGCAAAGTATAAGTCGATTTTACAGCCTGATGGTGTTGTTAATTTAAAAACCGATTCTGAGTTCATGCATGGTTATACCTTAGGATTGTTACAAGCTAGAGGTGAGGAGATATTATATGCGCATCACGATATTTACTCAAATACCGAGTCTCCTGAAGAAGTAACAGGAACTCAAACATTTTATGAAAAGCAATATCTAGAAGTTGATAAGGCAATAACTTATATAAAATTTAGGCTTAAATAATGAGTATAGTTTTGCACTTATTATTTGGTCTTACCATAGGTTTTATAGGCGTTATACCACCTGGATTACTTAACCTAACAGCTGCTAAGATAAGTGTTAAGCAAACTAGAAATGCGGCGGTAATGTTTGCGCTAGGAGCTTCTATCGTTGTTATAGGCCAGGTTTATATCGGTGTTTTTTTTTCAAAATTACTTAACGATAACCCTGACACGCTCTTGATGCTGGAGCAATTTGCGGTTATCGCATTTATTGGGTTATCTATATTTTTCTTTATACGAGCTATGCTTGATAGTGGTAGTCCTGAGGTTAAAAAAATTGATAAATCACCTATTAAGCTTTTCGGTCAAGGGATTATTTTATCAGTGCTCAATATTTTTCCTATTCCTTTTTATATAGGCTTCAGCTCATTTTTAGCAAGTCGAGGTTTATTCAAGTTCACCTATCCCATGGCTCATTTATTTATCTTAGGAGCTGCTATAGGAACATTTTTGATGTTGCTTGCCTATATAAAGTATATAAAGAAATTTGCTTTTGATAGCAACACATTTGCTCGCAAAATAAATTATGTTTTGGCAGGTCTTACTTTATTCATCGCTCTATTTACAATTTATAGAATTTACGGATGAGTAATCAAGACTTTTTCTTGAGAGTTTATGAAGTTGTGAAACAAATACCCTACGGTAGGGTTACAAGTTATGGAGCTATAGCTAAGGCATTAGGAACTCCTAAAAGTAGTCGAGCAGTAGGATATGCGATGAATGCATCACATAGCGATCCTGATGTTCCCGCTCATAGAGTGGTAAATCGTAATGGTGTTTTAACTGGTAAACACCATTTTGCAGGAACTCATTTAATGCAGCAGCTGCTGGAAAGTGAAGGTCTAAAGGTTGAGGCCGATCAAATTTTAAATTTTAAAGAGCGATTTTGGGATCCTACAGAAGAATTAGGATTTCAAGAATAAAAAAATCCGATTTAGTCACATGACTAAATCGGATTTATATATTTAATAAAAAATCCAATTAAGCTATAGAAACTCTTTTGAATCCTACAACATCAGCACCTTTAGATTCTACATACTGAGCAACAGTTTTCTTGTCGTCCATGATGTAGTCTTGGTCTAGTAATGCTTGTTCTTTATCAAGAGAAGTGTTGTCAGCGATAAATCTTTCGATTTTTCCAGGAATAATTCTATCCCAGATTGCTTCTGGCTTTCCTTCTTCTTTCAATTCAGCTTCAAATTTAGCTTTTGCATTTGCAATAGCGTCATCAGTTAATTGAGATCTAGAGATAAACTGAGGAATGTTCAATAGGTTTTTACCTAAACGTCCACGCTCGATATTATCTTTTTCAATTGCAGCAATACGAGACTCAGTTTCAGACTGTACAAATGCAGGATCAAAATCTTTATAAGATAAAGTAGTCGCTCCCATAGAAGCTACTTGCATTGATACAGATTTTGCAACCTCTTCTGCATGATCGCTAGAAGTAGAAAGACCAGTTAATGCACCTATTTTATTACCGTGAACATAACCACCTACAAATGGCGCTTCAAAAGCTTCAAAGCCACCTATTTCAAGTTTTTCACCTATAACACCAGTTTGCTCAATAAGTTTTTCTTCAACAGTCATTCCGTCTAGATCAGCAGCAAGTACTTCATCTTTAGAATTGCAGTTAAAAGCAACTTCAGCAATTTTATTTGCAAGCTCTACATAAGAGTCATTCTTTGCAACAAAATCAGTTTCACAGTTAAGAGATAAAAGAATACCTCTCGTGTTTGATTCATTAATGTTTGCAACAACAACACCTTCAGAAGAATCACGATCAGCACGCTTTGCAGCTACTTTTTGACCTTTTTTTCTAAGAATCTCAATTGCTTTATCAAAATCACCTTCAGCTTCTACAAGGGCCTTTTTACAGTCCATCATTCCAGCTCCAGTTGTCTTTCTTAATTTTCCTACTTCGGCAGCAGATATTTTAGCCATTTTAATATGATTTATACTAGTTACCTAGTGTTGTTAATTTATTCTTCTTCGTCCTTTACAACAGCTTCAGCTTTTTTAGCTTCAGCTTTTGCAGCTTCCTTGTTTTCTTTCTCTTTGGCTTTTAATTGATCTTCTGCATTCTTTTCAGACTTGCGATCTTCAAGACCAGCGATAATAGAGTCGGTAGCTGCCTTAACGATAATTTCAATAGATCTTGAAGCATCATCATTAGAAGGAATTACATAATCTATCACTCTTGGATTTGAATTAGTATCTGCCATTGCAAAAATAGGGATTCCTAATTTCAAAGCTTCTTTAACAGCGATATGCTCACGTACTGTATCTACTATAAAAAGAGCAGCCGGCATACGAGTCATATCAGTAATAGAACCTAAGTTCTTTTCTAATTTTGCACGCATACGATCTACTTGAAGACGTTCTTTCTTAGAAAGAGTCTCATAACGACCATCTTTTTTCATACGGTCTACAAGAGCCATCTTTTTAACCGCTTTACGTATAGTTACAAAATTAGTAAGCATTCCACCAGGCCATCTTTCTGTGATGTAAGGCATGTTTGCGTCACCAGCATATTGTGCAACGATGTCTTTTGCTTGCTTTTTTGTAGCAACAAAAAGAACTTTACGTCCAGATGCAGCAATCTTGCGTAATGCTTGAGTTGCTTCATCCAGCTTTGCAGCTGTTTTATAAAGATTAATGATATGGATCCCGTTACGTTCCATATAGATGTAAGGAGCCATGTTAGGATCCCATTTACGAGTTAAGTGACCGAAGTGGACACCTGCGTCAAGTAGTGACTTGACATCTGAAGTATTTGCCATAATTGTTAGTTTACGTTCTGTCGATAGCAATAATGAAGTGGTCATAAATAGGTTACTACTTAATCGCCTCCACTATTTAGATGCTAAACTGAGCTCTGGTGGCAACCAGGCGTGACAGCAAATTAATAAAAATAAATAAAGAACAAATCCCGTCTTGAAATACATCGAGACGGGAATGATAATAATGTGATATTAACGTTTCGAGAATTGGAATTTCTTTCTCGCTTTCTTTTGACCAAATTTCTTACGCTCCACCATTCTTGGGTCACGTGTCATAAGTCCTTCTGGTTTTAAAGCAAGACGGTTTTCTTCATCTATAGCAACAAGTGCTCTAGAAATAGCAAGACGTATAGCCTCTGCTTGTCCAGTGATTCCACCTCCGTTTACACTAGCTCTTACATCGTAAGTGTCAGTAGTATCAGTTAAAGCAAATGGTTGCTTTACTTTATACTGTAATGTTCCAGTTGTGAAATAGTCAGTAAGATCTTTTTTGTTAATTGTTACTTCACCTTTACCTTCTGTAAGGTAAACACGGGCAACGGCAGTTTTTCTTCTACCTATTTTGTGTAATGTTTCCATATTACTTTACCTCGTTAAGATTAATGGTTTTAGGTTGTTGTGCTTCATGACCATGTTCTGAACCTGAATACACTTTTAGGTTGCGGTAGATAGCGCTTCCTAATTTATTCTTAGGCAACATTCCTTTTACAGCACGCTCAACTACACGAGTTGGGTCTTTAGCAAAAAGTTCGTTTGCAGTAAGACTACGTTGTCCACCAGGGTAGCCAGTGTGTCTTATGTATGTTTTTTCATTCCACTTATTACCGCTCAACGTTACTTTGTCAGCATTTATGATAATTACATTATCACCACAATCTACGTGTGGAGTAAAATTAGTCTTGTATTTACCTCTCAAAAACTTTGCAGCTATTGAAGACATACGACCTAGTGGCTGTTCAGCAGCATCAATCAGTACCCATTCTTTGTTTACTGTTGCGCTATTTGCTGAAACTGTTTTGTAACTTAAAGTATTCACCTTGAAATAGTTTTAATTCTTTGTCTGATTTTACTAACTAAAATCGGGCTGCAAATGTAATCTTTTAATTTAGAATGACAAGCGGCTTTTTTATTTTTATATAAATTTTGTTTTAATCTCTCTATTAACAATTTAGTAAGTCTCTCGTTTACTAATTTTAATCGTTCTTAATTTTTTATAATTTGTTCCGCTTTCGCGAAAGCGAGATCAAAAATAAATTTATTCTAGAGTATTTAATCTCTTTTAAATCAGCACATCACCTATTTTGATTATATTTCAAGCAAAATTGTAATGATGAAAAATGCCATAGCCATATTGATGCTTTTATTTATAGTCACTAGTTGTGAAAAAGATGCAGCGCGTACAAATGTAACCATGTCTAATATAACAGGTAACTATGTTTTAACTTCTTTAACCGCAGATGTTGCAGTTGATTTTAATCAGGATGGTACAAGCCAGATGGAATTACTTAATGAAGCTTCTTGTTTCTCCTCCATGGATATTTCATTTATGGTCAATGGTGATTTTACAGCTACTGTTGCAGAGCCAGAATTTGATTCTATGAATGTTTTATCATGTCCCACGAGCGCGCAGACAGGAACTTATTCTATTAATGCAACTGATCTTTTAACAGTTACCGCAAATGTGAATGGTGGAACTGTTACAGAAAATATTCAATTAACGGTTAACTCAAATACGATAGCTTTTACGGTAAGTGATGCAGATTTGAATCGTTATATTAATGGTAGGGCTGGAACACCTGCGGCAAATATTACCTCGCTACTCGCAGTCTATACTCGCATTTAAAGTTTCAAGTCTAAAGAGTTAATAAGTTTTTATTATAGCAATATTGCTAGATTTCTTATTGTTATTTGTTCAAGAGTTCACTGATTACTTAATGCGGTTAACGTGCTCAAAAGTAATTTATATTTACTCTGTAACTTCTACACCTTTCCAAAAAGCGACATAACCTTCTATTTCTTTGGCAGCGTGTTTAGTGTCTGGATAATACCATGCGGCATCTTTGTTTAGGGAGCCGTTTACATCTATCGAGTAATAACTAGCAGTACCTTTCCATGGGCAGTTAGAAGTCGTATCGCTATTTTTAAAAAACTCTTTCTTGATTGCGTCTTGAGGAAAGTAGTGGTTGTTTTCTACTACTTTAGTATCATTACTTTCTGCGATAACTTGATCATTCCAGATTGCTTTCATAGTCTTATTTTTTCTTAAATAAATAATTTTTAAATAGCTTATTATCATCTTCAAAAATTTGATCTATTTCTAGTCCAGATTCTTTTGCTAGCCATTCAACTATTAAGTCGTCGTATTTTTGAGAAATTTCAGTGTGAATGGTTTCCCATTTATTGAAATGAATTTTTAAGCCTAATTTTTTTATTTCTACATCGCATTCTTCTGTTGCTAGGAGATAGCTTTTTGCGGTTCCGGATTCAGGATCATATGCTTCCCAGTGTTCAAAAAGGTTCACGTTAAAATCAGCACCCATTTCTTTATTTAAACGGTGTAATAAATTGCGATTGAATTCTTGAGTAACCCCAGTTTTATCGGCATAGGCGTTTTGAATTGTTAAAGGATCTTTCTTTTGATCAAAGCCCATGAATAACAAATCTGTTGTTGACATGCTATGCTGGATTTGTTTTAAAAAATTAATAGCATCTTCATGAGGTAAGTTACCTATGTTAGATCCTAGCACTATAATGACCTTTGGTCTTTGGTTATAAGTTGCTATTTTTTCTAATACTTTGAAATAAGTTCCTTGCTCACCTTGTACATCTAGTTTAGGTAATAAGGTAGTTAAAGAATCAGTAAGTTGATCGATAGCATTCTGGCTTATGTCTATGGGTATATAGGTAAAATTTACATTACTTTTAACCAGCTCTTCTAGAAGTACTTTAGTTTTTTTACCATCTCCAGCGCCTAATTCTATAAGATCAAAACCTTTCTTATTTTCAAAAATTTCTTTGAGTTGTGATTTGTAGGTGTCAATTATATTGTATTCTGCATCAGTCAGGTAATATTCTGGCAACGCCATGATGTCTTGGAATAATTTATCTCCTCGATCATCATATATATATTTAGAGCTTAAAAACTTAGGAAATGCGGTAAGGCCTTCTGTTACGTGATTTTCAAATTCCTTTCGGAAGGATTCTTTTTTAGTCATAATGATTTGGCAAGACGCAAGCTTGTAAATTGCCACCTAAGAGGTGCGTGAAAAAAGTTTCTATATGTAAGTCTCGCATGATTTGCTGGTGTAGCGATAGAGCTACCACGCAGGACTTTTTGATTGACCATAAATTTACCATTATACTCACCTAGAGCACCATCAGGTTTTTGATAGTTAGGATATGGTAGATAGGCGCTTTCAGTCCATTCCCATCGGTTTCCGTGATTAATTTTTGACTGCGCAACTTCCCATTCAAACTCTGTAGGCAAGCGTAGTCCTTTCCACTGTGCATAAGCAAAAGCCTCGTAATATGAAATATGGGTTACAGCTGCTTTAGGATCAATTGCTTGTGAGCCGCTAAGTAAATATTGTGACCAGATACCATTCTCATTTTTAAACCAATACATAGGAGAAATGATATCATTTTTCTTTACCCAATCCCATCCTTCAGTATGCCACAACAAAGTATTTGAATAACCGCCATCATCCATAAATTCTAACCATTCTCCATTAGTTACTAATGTGCTTGAAATGGCATAAGGTTCTAAAAATACGCGATGTCTAGGTAGTTCATTATCATAGCAAAATGATTCAGAATTATGACCTATATGGTAAATACCGTCTTTGATTTCTATAAATTCTCTTTCAGAATTCTCTATAAGAACCTCATTTGATACAGCACCATAAATAGGTTGCAATGGGTTATTTCCTAAAATGTACTTTATATCAGTAAGTAATAATTCTTGATGTTGTTTTTCGTGATGAATACCTATCTCTAACACTGGATTCCAGTCCTTATTCCAATGTTTTGAGATTAATTCTTGCATAAGTTTAGTAACATGCTTCCTATATTCATATACTTCTTGAACACTAGGTCTAGAAAGGTTGCCTCTATCAGTACGTACTACTCTTTTACCTATACTTTCATAATAACTATTAAACACATAAGCATATTGCTCATGGAATCTTTGGTATCCAGGAAAATTAGGAGCAAGTAGAAACTCTTCAAAGAACCAGGTTGTATGTCCTAAATGCCATTTAGGTGGTGACACATCAACTATAGGTTGTACCACATAATCTTCAGTTTGTAAAGGCTGGCATATTTTCTCAGAATCTGAACGAGTTTGAGTAAAGAGTTCAAGAAGGTTTTTTGAGGTCATCATTTTCTCAAAGTTATGATCTTTTTATGTATTTCGCTTTCGCGAAAGCGTTAATCTCATATTAAAACACTCTTACAGGACTCATCCAACTCAGATTGAAAAAAGTTTACTAGCTGTAATCGTCCGCTAAATATTCTTATGAATAGTAACTAATTTTAGTCCCATCTTTTTCTACGATCTCGATTTAAGTATTGCTCAGACTTTTTAGGTTTCATGAGATACCTTACTAACCAGATGACAAACACAGTGATAAAAGCAAATAGGAAAAGTATTCCTATAAGGATTACTACCTTAGGCGTAATGCGATTTGCTCGCGCATTTTCATATTCTTCTTGGGCGGCTTTTTGTTTTTCTCTGGCTGCAGCTGCACTAGCTTTTCTCTGATTTGCATCAGCTTGTTTTTCTAAAAATGTATAATAGCTTGCTGAAGAAATGGGTTCAAAATTGCGTTTAGAAGCCTCTTCATAGGTGATCGTGACGGGCTCACCTTTTTGCTTCTTGAAAAGTGGGTAAATAGTAAAATGACCTTCCTTAGGAAACTCGGCAATATTTGTATAATGTTTCTGTCTGTATATAAGCTTACCAGTGATAGGATGACGCATTTCAATGAGGTGAAAAGTGATATTGCGCTGGTTTTTCCATTCTAGAATAACCTTACCTTCATTATGGGATTCCTTTAAAGTGAGATCGTAAAGAAATAGGGCTCTTGTAGTTTTATATTGTGTGGTATCTACGAGTTGATAATTATCAAAGACATTTTGTTGTGAAAAAACAAGTGTAGAGCTGAGTAAATAAATAATAATAAATAACCTCATAAACCGTAATTATACAGCAACCACACCTTTAATCACAGGATGCGGATTGTAATTTTCTAAGGTAAAGTCTTCGTACTTGAACGCAAATATATCCTTGATCTCAGGATTAATTTTCATGGTAGGTAAATCTCGAGGCTCTCTAGTAAGTTGCAATTCTACCTGTTCTCTTAAATTGTTATAAATGTGAACATCGCCAAAACTATGTATAAAATCTCCGTACTCGAGCTCACATACTTGAGCTACCATCATTGTGAGAAGCGCATAGCTTGCTATGTTAAATGGTACTCCTAGAAAAACATCAGCGCTACGTTGGTAAAGCTGACAGCTCAATTTGTTATTTGCTACATAGAATTGAAAAAACGCATGGCAAGGTGGTAGAGCTGCTTTTCCGTTGGCTACATTTTTAGAAAAACTCTTACTGGTATCTGGCATTACACTAGGATTCCATGCTGTAACCATCATGCGGCGACTATTAGGGTTTGTTTTAAGGGTATTAATCACATCTTTTATTTGATCTATACCTTCACTATTCCAGTTGCGCCATTGATGTCCATATACAGGTCCTAGATCACCGTTTTCATCTGCCCATTCATTCCATATGCGCACATTATTATCTTTTAAATACCTGATATTAGTATCTCCAGATAGTAACCATAATAATTCATGAATGATAGATTTAAGGTGAACTTTTTTTGTAGTCACTAAAGGAAAGCCTTCTTGAAGGTTAAAACGCATTTGATGACCGAAGAGGCTGCGTGTTCCAGTTCCTGTACGATCGCCTTTATCTACGCCATTATCTAAAATATCTTGAAGTAAATCTTGGTACTGTTTCATGTATTATTAATTGTTTGTAAAGTCTCGCTTTCGCGAAAGCGAAACTTATTTATCGATAATTTGATACCAATAATCATCCTGATGATTGAGATAGCAAAATACTTAAAATCTAAATGTAAAGAGAAAGTAAAGATGGAGAAAAATAGAACTTTTATGAACCGGTCTTCAAGTCTGTGGCGCTTTTAGTAAATGATTTTGCCCATTCAACGGCACTTTCTAAATTGTTAAAATAACCAAATGAGCCATTATACAAGGATTGCTCTGTAGCGGCCTGAATTCTCTGCTCCTTTGTTGTTCCTATTATTGCAATTCCTATCATGGTTTTTGCATTAATTAATTTGTAAACAGCAGGATCTACTTCATGGCCAAACTCACGGTTTGATATAAAAACTATCTTTTCTTTACCATAGCAGTCGTTGATGTCAGTGAGCATGCGCATGGCAATCTCGTTATCAACTTTAATACCAGAGTTTAATCTACCTATTACATAACTATCGTAACAATACATGTTACCAAAGGAATAAATGAACTCGTTATTATAATCAGTAGGTTTCAATAAACTCTTTTTAGGAAAACGTTAACATCATTATAAAAGTAAGCTAAATTTTTTATAAAATACTAAATGCTTGTTTTTTTTAGCCGAAGAGCATTCCTGCTATTGTTGCGGTAAGTAATGCAGCGCAGGTTCCTCCTATAAGCGCCTTGATTCCAAAAGCGGCTAATGTCTTACGTTGACCTGGTGCAAGTACGCCTATTCCTCCTATTTGTATTCCTATAGAGGCAAAGTTTGCAAAACCACATAAGGCGTAAGTGGCAATAATGATAGATTTAGGATGTGCTATTTTTCCGGCCTCTTTTAAATCTTTTAACGAGCCGTAGGCGATAAACTCATTTAAAATGGTTTTTTCTCCTAATAATTGACCTACAAGAACAATGTCGTCTGCATGAACGCCTATGATCCATGCGATAGGAGCAAATAGATTTCCTAAAATATATTGCATAGAAAAACCATCGTATCTACCATTACTGGAAGATTCAATGATAGAATTAAGTCCTGTGTATTCTCCTAATAGGTCTTTAAGTCCAAAGTTTACCACTGCAATAAGTGCGGTGAAAACAAGAAGCATAGCTCCTACATTTACCGCTAGCTTTAGTCCGTCTGTAGTACCACGTGAAATAGCATCTAAGATATTAGACCCTATTTTATCTTTTGATACTTTTAAAGATCGATCAATTTTTGTTTTGTCTTCTTCAGGAAAAAGCATTTTTGCAATGACAATTGCTGCTGGAGCACTCATGATTGATGCTGTAAGTAAGTGCTTTGTAAAAAGAATTTGTTGGGCCTCACTTTCTCCTCCTAAGAAGCCTATGAAAGCGGCAAGAACTCCACCTGCTATGGTCGCCATTCCACCTACCATCAGGCATAAAATCTCAGATTTGGTCATTTTCTCTAGATAAGGTTTAACCACAAGAGGTGCTTCAGTCTGGCCTATAAAAATATTTGCGGCTGCGGCAAGTGATTCTGCACCACTTAATCTCATGGTTTTACTCATGATCCATGCTAGGACATAAACCACCTTTTGAAGAATCCCTAGGTAATATAATAACGATGTGAAAGCAGAAAAGAAGATGATAGTAGGAAGTACCTTAAAAGCAAATACATAACCCCAACTACCTCTTACGTCTATCAAATTACCGAAAACAAATTCTGCACCGGCTTCACTTACTGCAAGGAATCTAACAACACCTGTAGAAATGGAGTCAAAAACATAAGCGACACTTTCAAATTTAAGCACTGAAATAGCAAAAACAATTTGTAGTGTAATCCCAACAATAACAAGTCTCCAGTCTATTTTCTTTCTGTTTTTACTGAGTAAAAAACAAAATCCGAGAATAAACGACATTCCTATGAGTCCACGGTAAAAACTCTCAAAGCTGAATCCTAAATCATTCTTTATTTCTACGTTCTTTTCTAGAACTACTTCTTTTTTCAAAAGTAAATTATAGGTGGACTCATTAGTTTTTAAACTTAGGCTATCTCCAGCCACTTTTTCAAGGTCAAACTTTTTGAAACTTTGGTTATCTTGATCTGGATACAATGCAATAAAATCACCTTGAAGAATAAATCTTCCTTGAGAGTTTAAACTGTCTACACCAGTATAATAATTATAGTCCTGATTCTTAAAGGTAATACTGTCTAGCTGGTGTACAGAACCTTCAAATTCTTCACTGGTTTGTACGTTATCAATTATCCATGTCCCATTTATAGGTGTGCTTTCCTGAGAGAATAACACTTGTGCTGTAAATAAGAATACAACAAGCGTGAAAAATCTAGCGATATTGAAATTCATAAGTTTATAAAGGTTATCGTTTAGATATTTCGTCTCTGATTTGAGCGGCAAGTTCATAATTTTCATTTGCTACAGCTTCACCTAGCATTTTGTTAAGGTCAGATAAAGAAAACTCACTGTAATCATTAGAGTCTTGAGATGCAGACGTAATTAAATCTTCAATCATGTCTTCTTTCTCAAACTCTTCCATTTGCAACTCTTTATCTGGTTTGATGTGTTGTTGTATTCCAGCCTCTTCTAGAATATTTTCATACGTAAATACAGGAGCTTTAAATCTTACGGCAAGAGCAATAGCATCACTAGTTCGAGCATCAATGATTTCTTCAATTTTATCTCTTTCACAAATAAGACTGCTGTAAAAAACACCGTCCACAAGTTTATGAATTATAACTTGCTTTACAACTATAGAAAAACGTTGGGCAAAACTTTTAAATAAATCATGTGTAAGAGGTCGTGGCGGGCTCAATTCTTTTTCAAGAGCGATAGCAATACTTTGCGCCTCAAAGGCTCCTATGACTATAGGAAGCTGTCTCGGTCCATCTACCTCTTTTAAAACAAGCGCATAGGCGCCGTTTTGAGTTTGACTATAAGAAATTCCGCGTATGTTAAGTCGTTTTAGACTCATGGGTTTTAATCTTAGATAAAAAAAAGCTGTGCAAAAATGAGCTTTTTCTCTTATTGCACAGCCTTAAATCTAATAAAATCTTAATTAACTAAGGAGAAAATTAAGCATTTGCAGCTTTAAACGCTTTTAATTTGTCAATTAATGCAGGTACTACTTCAAAAGCATCTCCTACCACACCGTAGTCTGCAGCCTTAAAGAAAGGTGCTTCAGGATCAGTATTAATAACTACTTTTACTTTAGAAGAGTTGATACCAGCAAGGTGCTGGATAGCTCCAGAAATACCTATAGCGATATATAAATTAGAGGCAACAGGCTTTCCTGTTTGTCCTACGTGTTCTCCATGGGGTCTCCATCCTAAATCACTTACTGGTTTAGAACATGCTGTTGCAGCACCTAATACGTCTGCTAGTTCCTCAATCATGCCCCAGTTTTCTGGACCTTTCATTCCGCGACCTGCACTTACCACAACTTCGGCATCTGCAATTGTTACCTTATCAGTTGCTTTATCTACCGATTGAACTGTAACTGAAAAGTCGTTGTCATTTAAGGATGGCTCAAAAGATTGTACGGCACATTCTGTCGCATTTTCCTTAAGACCGTAAGCGTTCTTAGACAAGCCTACTAACTTCACATCTGTTGTGATGGCGGTATTTGAGAAAGCTTTGTTAGTAAAAACTGTTCTTTTTACTGTAAAAGGATCTGTAGAAGAAGGCAGCTCTGTAACATTAGAAACATATCCTGCTTCTAAATGTACGCTTACTAGCGAGCCTAAGTATCTAGAGTCTGCGCTAGAGCTTATCACAACTACTTTTGCGCCTTCTGCCTTAGCAGCTTGTGCGATAGCGTTTGCATAAGCAGCGGCATTAAACTTATCTAATTTTGAGTCGCTTACATTGTGCAATCTGTTTACACCATAAGTTCCTAAATCTCCAGCATCATTTGCATTAAAAGAAATTGCGGCAACATCTGTTCCCATCATATCGGCAACACCTTTTGCATAGCTAGCTACTTCATAAGCAGTTTTTTTAAAACTACCATTTTCTGATTCTGTATATACGAGTACTGACATATATTTTATTTTTTGCGTCCATAAAGAGGACGTTTACTTAATATTTTATTTGTAATTCCGCTTTCGCGAAAGCGAGATTAATATGAATCCCTAAAATTTAAATTGCTTTTGCTTCGTTATGAAGTAAGTCAATTAATTTATCTAGATTATCTGCCTCCACAAGAGTAACAGCACCTTTAGGCTCTGGCTTTGAAAAGGAAACGGTATTAGTTTCTGAACTGGCGTCAGTTGCAGGAACTACATTTAATGGTTTCTTACGCGCCATCATGATACCACGCATGTTAGGGATTCTTAAGTCGCTTTCTTCTACAAGACCTTTCTGACCACCTATAACTAGTGGAAGTGTAGCAGTAGAAGTTTCTTTACCGCCGTCTATCTCGCGTATTGCTGTGGCAGTATCGCCTTCAATTTCTAAAGATATACAAGTGTTTACAAAACTAGCACCTGTCATGGCAGCAACCATTCCTGGTACCATACCACCGTTATAATCTATCGATTCACGACCTGCAATTACTAGGTCGTAACCACCATCTTTAACTACAGCACTTAATTGTTTTGCAACCTGATAACCGTCTACCGCTGGAGTGTCTACTCGTATTGCAGTATCTGCACCTATTGCTAGTGCTTTTCTTAAAGTAGGTTCTACCTCAGCACCACCTACGGTTACAACATCTACGCTAGCACCTTGTTTTTCTTTAAACCACATTGCGCGAGTAAGACCAAATTCGTCATTAGGATTAATAACAAATTGTACACCGCTTGTGTCAAATTGAGAATCGTTATCTGTAAAATTGATTTTTGAAGTGGTATCTGGTACGTGACTGATACAAACTAATATTTTCATATTTTAAAGTCTTTAAATTTCTTTTTCAATCGTTTGCGAAATTAAGTAAAAAACAACTAATAAACTATGCATGCATAATAAAATTTTGTTTAAATTTTATCTGTCAATTAATTACATTTTCATGTCGCACCAGCTTTAAGTTGAGTGGAAGTACAGAAAGTTCTTAGATTTAAAACGATATCGTGATTTAAAAGAGATATTTTAATCAATTTTTTTCGCATCCTATTAATATGTAGGTTATTTTTGTTTCTTATAATTGGATGCTATTCTACACACATAATATATGAAGACAATACAATTTCGCGAGGCTATATGCGAGGCGATGAGTGAAGAAATGAGACGTGACGAGGCCATTTACCTAATGGGTGAAGAGGTTGCAGAATATAATGGAGCATACAAAGCTTCTAAAGGAATGTTAGATGAATTCGGTCCTAAGCGTGTGATTGACACACCTATTGCAGAGCTAGGTTTTGCTGGTGTCGCTATAGGTTCTACTATGACAGGTAACCGTCCTATAGTAGAGTACATGACCTTTAATTTCTCACTGGTAGGAATTGATCAAATAATTAATAACGCTGCAAAAATACGCCAGATGTCTGGTGGGCAATTTAAGTGTCCTATCGTTTTCCGTGGTCCTACGGCAAGTGCTGGTCAACTAGCTGCTACGCATTCACAAGCTTTTGAAAACTGGTTTGCAAACACACCTGGTCTTAAAGTAATCGTTCCTTCTAATCCTTATGATGCAAAAGGACTTCTTAAAGCAGCTATACGTGATGATGATCCAGTAATCTTCATGGAGTCTGAGCAAATGTATGGTGATAAAGGTGAGGTGCCAGAAGATGAATACGTACTTCCTATAGGTGTAGCTGAGGTAAAAAGAGAAGGAGCTGATGTAACTATCGTTTCTTTTGGTAAGATTATAAAAGAAGCTTACAAAGCTGCAGATGAGCTAGAAAAAGATGGTATTTCTTGTGAAATCATTGACTTAAGAACAGTACGTCCATATGATAAAGAAGCGATCTTAAAATCAGTTAAGAAAACAAACCGTTTGATTATTCTTGAAGAAGCATGGCCATTTGGTAACGTGTCTACAGAGATTTCTCATATGGTTCAAGCAGAAGCATTTGATTATCTAGACGCGCCTATTTATAAAATAAACACACAAGACACACCAGCGCCGTATTCTCCAGTTCTTTTTGAAGAGTGGTTGCCTAATCACAAAGATGTGATAGAAGGTGTAAAGAAAGTAATGTATAAAAAATAATAAGTATACATTATACTATATTTTAAAACCCAGCTCGATAAGCTGGGTTTTTTTGCTTCTCAAAGAATATCACAACTTTTTTATAGTTATACAACTAGCATTTAATCCAGTAGTCCTACATTTGATTTTTGCATATTGCTTATGAAAAAATATATAAAATCCGGTATAATAAAAGTTAGTTGCATGCATAAAGGACAGGTAAGTATACCGCTTTCGCGAAAGCGAGACTCCTACAGTCTATTCTCAAAACATGTGTTACTATTAGGATTCTTGTTAGTAACCGCTACTGTAGTTGCTCAAACCAAAGTAGGTGGTGTTATCTATGACGAATTTGGTGATCCAGTACCATTTGCTAATGTTATTTTTCCTAACTCTAGTGAAGGAACAATCTCTAACGATAATGGAAGATTCTACCTGCAATCTGACCAAACCTATAAAACGGTGGAGTTCTCCTTTGTAGGATATAAAACGCAAACCATTACTTTAGAATCAAGAGTTTCTACAGATTTAAAAATAACTCTTGAAACTGACACTGCTGAGCTGGATGCTGTAGTGGTATATACTGGAAAAACTTCTAAAAAAAACAACCCAGCCATTGACATCTTACGCAAAGTCTGGGAAAATAGACGTAAAAATGGACTGTCTCAATTTAAACAATACCAGTACGATAAGTATGAGAAGCTAGAATTTGATATGAATACGATTGATAGTGCTATGATCAACTCAAAGCTATTCAATGGAATGGAATTCATTTTTAATTATGCTGACACCAGTCGAGTGACCGGAAAAACCTATCTACCCATTTTTATTAATGAATCGCTGGCTTCAGTATATGGAGATAATGAATTAAATAAAGAGAAAGAAGTAGTTAAAGCAAATAAAAACTCTGGTTTTTCTGATAATCAAACCATTATAGCCTTTGTAAAAGACCTCTATGCAGATATTGACGTGTACGAGCGTTACTTAAAGTTTTTTGATAAGAGTTTTACGAGTCCGGTAGGTAAAGCTGGAATAGATACCTATAATTATGTGCTTAGAGATACGGCTATGGTTGATGGAGTAGAGGCTTATAACATTATTTATTATCCGCGTCGCAAAGGAGAGCTTACTTTTAAAGGAGACTTTTGGGTGGCTACCGATTCTTATGCCATCAAAGAAATTAATTTACAAGCAACTAAAAGTGCTAATGTGAATTGGGTAAAAGAAATTTACATCGAGCAGGAATATGATGTACTAAACGACAGCCTTTTCTTGATTACCAGAGATTACTTCATGAGTGATTTTGCACTTAATAAGAAAGAGAAGTCTAAAGGTATTTACGGTAAGCGTACCACCTTGTTTGATAACTATCAATTTGACATTAAAAAAGAAGACGATTTTTACAAACGTAGGGTAAATGATTATGATCCTTTGATTTATGATCGCAGTGAGGAATATTGGGACGAGAATCGATTAGAAAAATTAAATAAAGACGAAAAGCAAATTTATACCATGCTGGACACGCTCAAAACTAATAAAAAGTTCAAGCGTCTTTATAACATAGGAACCATTCTTGCCTCAGGATATTATGAGGTAGATAACTTTGATATAGGGCCTGTTTTCGGACTTTTAGGATTTAATCAGGTAGAAGGTATGCGAGTGAGGTTAGGTGGAAGAACCTTTTTTACTTCAAATGATTTATGGCGACTGGAAGGTTATCTAGCTTATGGTTTCAAAGATGATCAGTTTAAATATGGTCTAGCTGGTAAATGGTTGATTGATAAGAAAAGTAGGCTTACCATATCTGGTGGGAACCGCAGAGATATAGAGCAATTAGGTGCTAGCTTGACCAATACAAATGATGTTTTGGGACGTAGTCTCGCTTCAAGTTCACTAATAACTGCAGGTAATAATAATAGTCTTTCTAGTATTAATTTGACAACTTTAGGAATTAGTTTTGAACCCAAATACAATCTAGAATTTAGATTAGGTACCAGTTATCGAACTATAAAAAGTGGTGCACCAGATATTTTTAGTTTGGATTACTTTGATCCTGATTCACCTAATGGTATCGCTACAGAAACAAGACAAGCAGATGCTTCTTTAACTATGACTTACACTCCAGGCCGTAAAACGTCTAACTATGGAGTGGATAGAACGCTTATTAACAGTGGTGAATATCCTATTCTTTATGCTAGTTATACTAAGGGTTTTGACGGTTTTTTAGAAAGTGATTTTAATTTTGATAAAGTCCAGTTTTACTACAGTCATCCATTTCAGTTAGGTCCTTTTGGGAGATTAACGGCAAGAGTGGAAGCAGGTAAAACCTTTGGAGAGGTACCACTAGCTTTATTAAATGTTGTCCCTGGTAACCAGACTTACTTTAATTTAACAGGTGCTTTTAATACGCTCAATTTCTACGAATTTGTAACTGATGAATATGTTACCATGCACTTAAATCACAATTTCAACGGTCGTATATTTTCTAGAATTCCAGGATTGCGTGATCTTAACCTGAGAGAGCTTGTAGGAATACGTGCGGTGTATGGAAAAATAAGCGATGAGAACATTGCGCTTAATGCAGGAAACATTAATTACCTAGCTCCAGAAGATGTATTTTGGGAATACAGTGCAGGAATAGGGAACATTTTTAAAATTCTAAGACTAGACGTCAGTTTTAGAGGTGGCTATAACTTCTTGCCTGACGCACGTTCTATGGCGATTACAGGTAGTTTTGGATTTTCTTTTTAGGTATATCCCAGAAAATTTGGCTCGAGAATTATAACTTCAAGAAATTGCTTTTTCCAAATTTATCAGGGATCTGTTAGAAATTTATTTCAATAGATTTTAACCAATTCGTTTCATCTTTCATACCACTGCATAGCGGTATCGGCTAGCTATGATCCTAATCTTATTTTTTACTTTTTTATCGTTTTTTATTTTCTTTTTTGAAAATAGACGTTTATCCTGAGGCAGCTCAGGGCGAAAGCGAGATCGTATAAACTCCTCTTTTGTAGGAATATGCCGAGATAATCTTCTATTTTAGCGCAAATTATATTTTTATGAGGCTTTTTACTTTTCTGGCTGTTTTGTTTTTTGGTTTTGTTGCAACTGCGCAGACTGCTGATGATTTTGTTTTTGAAGTTGATTTAAGCAGTTCTGGAAATTCTACATATAATTTTTACATAACTCACGTAGGTAATGTTAGTATCAATTGGGGAGATGGACAAACATCTTTTTTTCCTAATAGCCAAAATAGGCTTGTTTCTCATACATATAATATAAACGGTAATTATACAATATATTTAAATGGTCAAATTGATTCTTTCTCTTTTAATCGTAATGAGCCATTAGAAGTAGTTCAATGGGGATTCTCACAATTTCAAACCATGGAAGGTGCGTTTGAAGGATGTCAGAATCTAGTTATTAATTCTGTTGACCATCCCAACTTATCTCAGGTAACAAGTATGTCAAACATGTTTAATGGTGCTAAAAATTTTAATTCAGATATTTCTGCATGGGATGTGTCCAACGTTACTGATATGAGCGGTACCTTCAGATTAAATTGGACTTTTAATATCAATATTTCTAATTGGGATGTTTCAAATGTTATAAATATGGATGAGATGTTTAATTCGGCAATACTATTTAATCAACCTATAGGGAGCTGGGATGTTGCTAATGTGATTGATTTCACATACATGTTTTTGGGAGCCGCAGATTTTAATCAAGATCTATCTTCTTGGGATTTTCAACAAACCGCGAATTTACAAGACATGCTATTTTCTGCAAACTTAGATACATATAATTATGATGCGTTAATTCGCAATTTTTTAAACCTTCAATTAATTAATAAGAATTTGGGTATTTCAAATTTTGAATATTGTGATGTTTTTTCAAGGTCTCAGCTTAACAATCGAGGTTGGACTATTACTAATGATCGACAAGCTTCTAATTGCTCTAATCAAACATTGATCGGAAATATTCTTTTAGATGGAGATCAGAATGGTTGTGATTTTTTAGATATAAATGTAAATACTATCGCTGTAAATGTTAACGATGGGAATTATTCATTTAATTATTTTACCATTGATGGCGCTTATAGCGCAAACCTAAGACCAGGTAATTATACGGTTGTTCCAATTGTTGATTCTCAGCTTTTCAATATTACTCCAGATTCAATAATAATTACCATTACACCTTCAGGAATTGTCAACCAAGATTTCTGCGTCACCGCAACAACCCCAATTGATGACTTAGAAATAACCATCCTACCATTAGAAGGTGCCAGACCAGGTTTTGATACGAACTACAAACTCATTTATAAAAACAAAGGAAACACAAGATTATCAGGTTCTGTAGATTTTACTTACGAAGATGACTTTATGGATTTTCTTAATTCAAATCCAGCTACTACATCTTCAAGTACAGGAATGTTGAGTTGGGATTTTATAGATCTTGATCCATTTGAGACTCGTGAGATTGAATTCACTATGAATCTCAACACACCTACAGATCCTAATTTTCCTTTAAATAGTAATGATGTTATTAACTTTACAGCTATAATTAACCCTGCTCTTAACGATTCAACGCCATTAGATAATGTGTTTAATATAAAACAACAGGTTGTGAATTCTTACGACCCTAACGACAAGACTTGTTTACAAGGCAATAGAATAACACCAAGTATGGTAGGTTAATATGTGGATTATAGAATCCGATTTGAAAATGAAGGAACGGCGAGCGCTGTAAATGTAAGAATAGTAGATTATATAGATACTACAAAATATGATATTACAACATTAACACCACTAAGTGCGAGTCACGACTATACTACTACAATAACTGAAGGTAATAAAGTAGAATTCTTTTTTGACAACATCATGTTGCCATTTACCGCGCCAGCTAGTCAAGGTTATGTATTGTTTAAAATCAAAACTGTGGATACCTTAGTTTTAGGTGATGATTTTTCTAATCAAGCCGAGATTTATTTTGATTTCAACTTTCCAATCATTACTAATCTTGAGACGACAAACGTAGACATGACTGCAAGTTTAAATGATAATAATTTATTAGAAGTGAGCCTTTATCCTAATCCAGCTCAAAACTCGATTAGTTTAACCAGCAATTTAGCGTTTAAGGAATACACGATTTATGATACGCTAGGAGCAATCGTTTGTAAAGAAAAGTTAGATGTTCCAACGTTAAATCAAGAGATACAAATAGATCATTTGGATTCAGGATTGTACTTTGTTGAGGTAAAAGGAAATCAAAGTAGCTCTGTTTTAAAATTGATAAAAGAGTAATTTTCTAATAATTCAAAATAATCTAGCCCTTTTACTTAAGTGTAAATGGGCTTCTTTATTTTCCGCTTTCGCGAAAGCGAGATCACACTTTTTACCAGCTTCATTGTTTTCTTTTTATGAGCTATCGGTAAAATTTAAAAAGGACATAATAGCGCTACTAGAAAGATCAAGGCAAAACGATCTAAGCGAGCAAGTCATAAAGTGTGAGTTTTATAAATTTTTGATGCTGAAATTCTTTTAAAGGTAAAGGTGGTTTTCATATAGGCTCCTTGCATTTTTAGACAAACTAGAACTAATCGTAAAAGTGGTTCTTAACACAAATATGTTTCTCGCAACAAGTCGTATCTGTGATTATCATAAGGATGGTTTTGTTAACATAATTTTATTACATTAGCAAGAATTTAAAACCAAACTACATATTTATGGAATCATACATGATTTACATGCCACTCGTTCTGGCAGCCTTAGGATTACTTTACATGTTTACCAAAAAATCTTGGGTATTAAAACAAGATGCTGGTGATGGGAAAATGAAAGAGATTTCAGATTACATTTATGAAGGCGCTCTTGCCTTCTTAAAAGCTGAATATAAACTACTAGCTATTTTTGTAGCTATCGTAAGTGTAGCGCTTTTTGTAGTCTCTCTTGTAGTACCTACTACACACTGGTTGATTGTAATAGCATTTATTTTTGGTGCCGTATTTTCTGCCTATGCTGGAAATATAGGGATGAAAATTGCAACTAAAACTAACGTAAGAACTACTCAAGCCGCTCGTACGAGTTTGCCTAATGCTTTAAAAATATCTTTTGGCGGTGGTACTGTAATGGGTTTAGGTGTTGCAGGTCTTGCCGTTTTAGGGCTCACAGCATTCTTTATATTTTTCTACCACTATTTTATGGGTGGAGAATGGACCGATACAGATGCCATGACTATTGTTCTAGAAACACTGGCTGGTTTCTCACTGGGAGCTGAGTCTATTGCCCTATTTGCACGTGTAGGTGGTGGAATTTACACCAAAGCCGCAGACGTAGGCGCTGACCTTGTAGGTAAAGTAGAAGCAGGAATTCCTGAAGATGATCCTCGCAACCCAGCAACTATTGCAGATAATGTAGGTGATAATGTAGGTGATGTTGCTGGAATGGGTGCCGATTTATTCGGCTCTTATGTAGCGACTGTTCTTGCAGCAATGGTTTTAGGAAACTATGTCATTAAAGATATGGGTGGCAATATCGTCAGTGAAGGATTTGGTGGTATAGGTCCGGTTCTTTTACCTATGGCTATTGCAGGTGTAGGAATTATTATCTCCGTAATAGGTACTATGCTTGTAAAAATTAAAAGTAATGATGCTAAAGAAGCTCAAGTTATGGGAGCTTTAAATGTAGGTAACTGGACTAGTATAGTACTGGTTGCTGCAGCATGTTTTGGACTTTGTACGTGGATGCTTCCTGAAACGATGGAAATGGAGTTTTTTGGAGAAGGGATTGTTGAGATCTCATCAATGAATGTTTTCTATGCTACGCTGGTAGGACTAGTAGTAGGAGCGGTGATATCTTCAGTTACGGAGTATTATACAGGATTAGGTAAAAAGCCTATTTTAAAAATTGTACAACAATCCTCTACTGGAGCAGGAACTAACATTATTGCAGGTCTTGCAACAGGTATGATTTCTACATTCCCATCCGTATTGTTATTTGCTGGTGCGATTTGGGCTTCTTATGCTTTTGCAGGTTTTTATGGAGTGGCTCTTGCAGCTAGTGCGATGATGGCAACAACAGCAATGCAATTAGCGATCGACGCTTTCGGTCCTATATCTGATAACGCTGGCGGAATTGCAGAAATGAGCGAGCAAGAACCTATCGTACGTGAGCGAACTGATATTTTAGATTCTGTAGGTAATACTACTGCAGCAACTGGTAAAGGTTTTGCAATTGCTAGTGCAGCTTTAACTTCATTAGCTCTATTTGCTGCTTATGTAACTTTTACGGGAATAGACGGTATCAATATTTTCAAAGCGCCAGTACTTGCCATGTTATTTGTAGGTGGAATGGTGCCAGTGGTATTTAGTGCTCTTGCAATGAATGCCGTAGGAAAAGCAGCCATGGAAATGGTAGAAGAAGTAAGAAGGCAGTTTAGAGATATTCCGGGAATAATGGAAGGAACTGGTAAACCAGAATACGATAAGTGTGTAGATATTTCTACGCAAGCATCTTTAAAACAAATGTTATTACCTGGAGTTCTTACCATAGGATTTCCTTTAGTTATTGCTTTTGTTCCTATGCTTTTTGGGATGGATCATCTTGCTATTGCAGAGATGTTAGGTGGTTACATGGCAGGAGTTACCGTAAGTGGAGTGCTATGGGCAATTTTCCAGAACAACGCTGGTGGAGCCTGGGATAATGCAAAGAAATCATTTGAAGCAGGTGTGAAAATTAACGGTGAGATGACTTATAAAGGTTCTGATGCACACAAGGCAGCAGTGACCGGAGATACGGTAGGAGATCCTTTTAAAGACACATCTGGACCTTCTATGAACATTTTAATTAAGTTGACTTGTTTGATAGGTTTAGTAATCGCTCCTATATTAGGTGGTCATACGGTTGATGAGCAAGCGGCTGCTCCTAATACTTCAAAGGTTATTACTATTGAGGAAATGGCTTTAAATGATGATAGTACTGTTATACAAGATATAGATATACAAAAAACAGTCGATGAAGAAACAGGACTAGTATCTGCAAATGTTACCATTAAACGCAAGGTAAATGGTGCTACCGTTTCTAAAACACATCATTTTACAGGTACTAAAGCTGAGGTAAATGCTCAAATAGCGCAACTAGATACTAATGTAGCTAGTTTTAAATAAGAATACTCATTTATATTTAAAAAGCCGTCTCATGAAAATGAGACGGCTTTTATATTAATTACTATTTCCTTATGCTATTTCTTCCATTGCAGTTACTCTAATTAATGAGTTGAGAATTTCATCTCTGTGCTTAGTTAAAATATTTTTTGTAGATGGTGGTAATGTCGTTTCTGAAATAACTGAGTTATATTCTTCAACAGCAGTTTTCTCACCACGGATTGCTTCTTCTAAAATCGCTTCTTCGTTATCAGATGTAAAAGTCGACTTCAAATTCATCCAAGCACGATGGGCGTCACCTTTTAAACTTGTTCCTTTATCAACTTCTTCACCATAACTTCTTATTTCTTCTTTTAACTCATGTCCAAAGTTGTAACGCTCTTGAGCTTGTGTATCAAAGAAATTTTGCAATCTAGTGCTATCAACTTGTTCTTTGGCAAGTTTATAACCAGCCTCAGCGTCGTAGTTCTTAGTTAGTAAATCGTTTAATTTTTGGGATACTTCTTTTGTGTAATTCATTGTATTTGTTTGTATGGTTATTAATTATGTCTACAATATAGATTAATAGTACAGTTAGAAAGTAGCGATTAAGATAGGTTTACACTAAGCTTAGTATAAATTTAGGCTTTGAACAAATTAGATTCAAAATGTGTTAAATGAATTAACTATTGACGTGTTTTAAAAGATTTTCAAAAGAGATATAAATGATTCCGCTTTCGCGAAAGCGCAATAACAATTAATAGAAAAGCCCGATCAATAAGATCGGGCTTTTTAAATATGAATAATCGTCGCTATTCTAAGAACCACACATCTCGCAGTCATCACCATTGCTGGCAGCTTCTTTGGCGCGTTGTAAGATGAGTTTGTACTCTTCGGCACTCATTTCTTCACTCTCTGTAACCACATTAGTGTTTACGATAGGTTGCGCTTGATTCATGACATTTGCCGCAGCAGGCGCGCTATCATCTACAAATAGCGATTGTGTCTGTCCTGGTGCCGGAGCAGCTGGTGTATGAGCTGTCACAGGAGCAGGCTTTTGAACTTGTTGCGCTCTTAAGGTATTTGCTGCCTGTGTTGGGGCTGCTGTATTTATAACAGGAGTACTCACTGGAGCAGGTGCAGCTACTGGTGCGGCTTTCTTTTCCTTAGTTACGGTAAACTTGATCGCGTCTACCGCAGCTTTTGTTCTCAGGTAGTACATTCCAGTTTTCAAACCGCTCTTCCAAGCATAAAAATGCATAGAGGTCAACTTTGAAGTAGTAACATTTTCCATGAACAGGTTCAGGGATTGTGATTGATCAATGAAGTAACCTCTTTCTCGAGACATATCGATAATGTCTTTCATCTTCAATTCCCAAACTGTTTTGTATAGTTCCTTAATGTCTTCTGGGATTCCTTCAATTGCTTGAATAGAACCGTTATTTCTCATAATAGCATTTTTCAAGCTATCATCCCAAAGCCCTAAATCTACAAGGTCTTTTAACAGGTGTTTGTTCACTACTATAAACTCACCAGAAAGAGTTCTACGCGTATAAATGTTAGAAGTATAAGGTTCAAAGGCTTCGTTGTTTCCAAGTATTTGCGATGTACTCGCTGTAGGCATAGGTGCAACAAGAAGTGAGTTTCTTACACCATGCTCCATTACTTTAGTTCTTAAGTCTGCCCAATTCCATCTACCGCTTAATTGGTCGTCATTGATATTCCACATGTTATATTGAAACTGTCCTTGTGACATAGGTGAACCAGCAAATGTAGAATAAGCACCTTCTTCTTGTGCCATTTCCATAGAGGCTTCACAAGCTGCAAAGTATAATGTTTCAAAAATTTCTGCATTAAGTTTTTTTGCTTCATCGCTTGTAAATGGTAAGCGCAACATGATAAAAGCATCAGCAAGTCCTTGAATACCTAATCCTACAGGTCTATGACGCAAGTTAGAATTCTCTGCTTCTTTTACAGGATAGTAGTTGCGATCAATAACTTTATTCAAGTTGCGTGTTACTCTTTTTGTAACTTTATACAATGCTTTATGGTCAAAAGCACCATCTTTTATAAACATAGGTAGCGCAATAGATGCTAGATTACAAACAGCTACCTCATCTGGTGCGGTGTATTCTATGATCTCAGTACAAAGATTTGATGATCTAATAGTACCCAGGTTCTTTTGATTGGACTTATTATTTGCTGCATCTTTATACAACATGTACGGTGTACCGGTTTCAATTTGAGATTCTAAAATTTTATCCCAAAGCTCACGTGCATGAATGGTTTTGCGTCCTCTTCCTTCTTGTTCATATTTAGTGTACAATGCTTCAAACTCATCGCCGTGCACATTATAAAGATCAGGGCATTCATGTGGACACATTAAGGTCCAAGATTCATTTTGTTCTACACGCTTCATGAAAAGATCTGAGATCCACATGGCATAGAATAAATCTCTTGCTCGCATTTCTTCTTTACCGTGATTCTTTTTAAGATCTAGGAAATCAAAAATATCTGCATGCCATGGCTCCATATAAATAGCAAAAGAACCTTTACGTTTTCCTCCACCTTGATCTACATAACGAGCAGTGTCGTTATATACTTTAAGCATAGGAACTATACCGTTAGAAGTACCATTAGTACCACCTATGTAAGAACCTCTAGCGCGTATGTTGTGAATAGACAAACCTATTCCGCCGGCGCTTTGCGAGATTTTAGCTGTTTGCTTTAATGTATCATAAATACCTTCTATACTATCATCTTGCATTGTCAATAAGAAACAAGAAGACATTTGAGGTTTAGGCGTACCAGCGTTAAATAAGGTAGGTGTTGCATGAGTGAAGAACTTTTTAGACATCAACTCATAAGTCTCGATAGCAGCATCAAGATCATCGATATGTATTCCTACAGACACACGCATTAACATGTGCTGTGGACGTTCTGCAATCTGACCGTTTATTTTTAATAAATAACTGCGCTCTAATGTTTTAAACCCAAAGTAATCGTACCCAAAATCACGATTATAAATAATGGCCGAGTTCAAACGGTCTGCATTATCTTGTATTACTTTGTAAACCTCGTCAGAGATCATAGGTGCCTTTTTATTCGTACGTGGATTAACGTATTCATAAAGATCAGTTACTACGTCACTAAAGGTCTTTTTTGTGTTCTTATGTAAGTTAGAAACAGAGATGCGTGCAGCAAGTCTTGCGTAGTCTGGATGAGCTGTAGTCATCGTTGCAGCAGTTTCTGCCGCTAGATTGTCCAATTCACTTGTAGTAACTCCATCGTACAATCCATCAATAACTCTCATGGCTACTTTAACAGGATCTACATGGTTACTCAAGCCATAACATAATTTACGTACTCTCGCTGTGATCTTGTCAAACATTACTGGCTCTTTGTGGCCATCTCTTTTTACTACAAACATAATGAACTCGGTTTTGGGTTATGAGAAAAGGATTCCATTCCCTTTCTCATTAATTAGGGTTAACAGTGTCGAAAGCATCAAAAAACACCTTCTAAATTATTTATGGGACAATCTATTTTACAGATTGTATCTTTTTGAAATTGAATTACTTAGAAATCTGCATCAAGAGAGAATGAGTCCATAGTGCTCTTATCTTCCTTAGTGCTATTCATTACACCGGCTTTTTGGTATTCACCAACTCTTTTTTCAAAGAAGTTCGTTTTACCTTCCATACCGATTAGATCCATAAAATCAAATGGATTAGTAACGTTGTAAACAGGATCGCATTCTAGTTCTACAAGCAGTCTATCTGTTACAAATTCTAAATATTGAGTCATCAACTTAGCATTCATACCTATCAAGCTAGCAGGTAATGACTCTGTAATGAACTCACGTTCTATATTTAACGCGTCTACAATTATTTCTGTAATACGCTCTTTAGGTACTTTATTAATTAAGTGATGATTGTGTAAGTGAACGGCAAAATCACAGTGCATTCCTTCATCACGAGAGATCAACTCATTAGAAAAAGTAAGCCCAGGCATCAAGCCGCGTTTCTTTAACCAGAAGATAGAACAGAAAGCACCAGAAAAGAAAATTCCTTCTACTGCAGCAAAAGCGATAAGACGCTCTGCAAAAGATGGGCTCTCTATCCATTTCATTGCCCAGTCTGCTTTTAATTTAATGGCAGGAAAGTTCTCTATAGCTTTAAAAAGCTGGTCTTTTTCTTTCTCATCTTTTACATAAGTATCGATAAGTAATGAATAAGTCTCTGAGTGAATGTTTTCCATCATGATCTGGAAACCATAGAAAAATTTAGCTTCAGAATATTGTACTTCATTTACAAAATTCTCTGCTAGGTTCTCGTTTACAATACCATCACTAGCAGCAAAAAATGCAAGAATATGTTTAATGAAATAACGCTCGTCAGAATTAAGTGAATTTTGCCAGTCCGTAAGATCAACTTGAAGATCGATTTCTTCGGCAGTCCAGATGCATGCTTGTTGCTTTTTGTACCATTCCCATAAATCATCATGTTGAATAGGGAAAATAACAAATCGGTTTGGGTTCTCTTGTAAAATAGGTTCTTGCGTCGTTTGCATGCTTCTGTAAATTTTCTCTGTTATTTCTTAATACTCGGGACTAACAAATATGGCTCAACTTTGGAGCGATTCCATGAGTTTAACAATTACATTTTTCACAAGTTTTCAACATGCTTAAAAGTTAACAAAAATTAAAAATATGCTTGTAACCTTTAGATTAACAGCTTGTTAAATGTTTATCGTATTTTTTGGTTCATTTGTAGAACAAGAGTTTTGGAACGGTAGTTTTTATCACTACTCAGCCTAGTTTTGAAGTAAAATCCTACAACGTTAATTTATTTTTTCCTGAGAAGTTATTCACTTTTGAAAAGGGTGAAAAAAGAAGAGAATGATTTTTTTGAACGCATATTTCAAGAAAATGGATCTAAAAATCTTCAGCAATGTTCTCTAATTCTGAGTACCATGTTTGACCAAATTTTCTTGTCAAAGGCTCTTTTAAAAATTTGTATACAGGAACGCCTAATTCTTCTCCAAGTGTACACGCATCATCACAAATTTGCCATTTGTGGTAATTTACCGCTTTAAAATCTGTGTATTCTTGAATACGCACTGGATACAAATGACAAGAGATAGGTTTGTAAAAGGTGGTTTTGCCATCTCTGTAAGCGCTTTCTATACCACATAATGCGGTGCCATCTTCTTTAAAGGTAGCATAAACACACTCAGCACCATCAACTAGAGGTGTTTCTAGTTCTCCATTTTCTCTCTCTATCCAGGTACCTTGTGCTTCTATCGCGGCAATTCCCTCTGGACGTAAATATGGTTTTACATTTTCATATTCCTTATCTAGAATGTCTAATTCTTCTTTTTCTAACGGTGCGCCAGCTTCACCAGCGACACAGCAAACGCCTTTGCATGCGGTAAGGTTGCACACAAAATCTTTTTCTAGAAGATCATCAGAAACTATAGTTTTTCCTAGTTGAAACATGATAAGGGATATTAAAGTTGCAAAGATACCTTTTGAAAAGTTAAACTTAAATTTAAATCTAAGTCTATTATCAGCAAACGCTGAGAAAACTACCAGCCGATCCCTGATAAATTTGGAACGCGCTTTTAAACAAAATGTAGAAGCATAAGCCAAATTTTCTGCGATGACTCCTTGAACTTGAATTCGAATTTGAAAAGAGCCTCTCAGAGGTTTCTTCCCTATGGGAAGATAGAAGATGGGCTACAGAGTGGGAAATTGATTATAGCTTATGGTTATCTCGCTTTCGCGAAAGCGGACTTAAAATAAATATTTAATAGGATTTCTAATTCATTTATATTTGCACAAGACATCTTATACTTATGAAGTACAAACGCATTTTACTAAAATTATCTGGAGAGGCTTTAATGGGCGAGCGACAATATGGTATCGACCCTAAAAGACTTGCCGAATATGCTCAAGAAATCAAGGAAGTTACTGATCTAGGTGTTGAGGTAGCCATCGTTATAGGTGGAGGAAACATTTTTAGAGGAGTAGCAGGTGCGAGTAATGGTATGGATCGCGTGCAAGGTGATCATATGGGAATGCTTGCTACCGTAATAAACGGTCTTGCTTTACAAAGTGCGCTGGAAGATGCTCATGTTCCTACCAGACTTCAGACTGCAATTAAAATTAATGAAGTGGCAGAGCCTTTTATAAGACGTAAAGCGATGAGACATCTTGAGAAGGGACGTGTAGTTATCTTTGGCGGTGGAACAGGTAATCCTTATTTTACAACAGATAGTGCTGCCGTTTTAAGAGCTATAGAAATAGAAGCAGATGTTATCTTAAAAGGAACCAGAGTGGATGGAATTTATACGGCAGATCCTGAAAAAGACGCATCAGCTACAAAATTTGATCACATCACCTTTGACGATGTATTGCGCAAAGGTTTAAAGGTTATGGATACTACCGCATTTACTTTAAGTCAAGAAAATGAATTGCCTATAATCGTATTTGATATGAATACTAATGGTAATTTGATCAAGTTGCTTAATGGTGAAAACATAGGAACCAAAGTACAATTGTAAAAACGGCAATATATTTGCTGCGCATTTAATAAAACTATTGCAATGACAGAAGAAATAAATTTTATACTTGATAGTACCAAAGAAAATATGGATAATGCTATCAAACACCTTGAGAAGCAATTATTAAGTATACGTGCTGGAAAAGCGATGCCAGCGATGTTAAGTACGGTTATGGTAGATTATTATGGAAGCCAGACACCTCTATCTCAAGTAGCAAATGTATCTACTCCTGATGCTCGTACCTTGAGCATTACCCCTTGGGAGAAAGGGATGATTACTGAGATAGAAAAAGGAATCATGTATGCAAACTTAGGATTAAATCCTATGAATAATGGGGAAAGCATCATTATCAACGTGCCTGCTCTAACTGAAGAAAGACGTAAAGACCTTGTAAAGCAAGCGAAAGCCGAAGGAGAAGAAGCAAAAATAGGAGTGCGTAATGATAGAAAAGTTGCGATGAACGATCTTAAGAAATTAGACATTTCTGAAGATTTATTAAAAAATGCCGAAGGTGATGTTCAAGAACTGACTAACAAGTATGTGGCAAAAATAGATGAGCACTTAGTTGTTAAAGAAAAAGAAATTATGACTGTTTAATCATAGTTATTGTTATAATTAAAACGCCAGCGCAATAGCTGGCGTTTTTTTATGTTCTTAATAATTCCTTAACTAGCTTATTTATAAAAGGCACCTTGTTTTACATTTGAAACAATCATACATCATTAAATGAAAATTTTAAATTGTGTTTTTCCATTTTTACTTTTTGTGATTACTATCGCACAAGGTCAGAATATGCCAGAAGCTCAGCACTTGATCCAGAACGTTTTGGAAAAGACTACAGTTAATGATCCTACTGTTGTCTTAGAGTCCTTTAAATATGATGCTTATGAGAATTTAAAAGTGTCTGGAGATCCAGAGGCGCTTACTGGACCTGGTTATAAAAAAACAGAATTACGTAAAACACTCAAAAAGACTGGAGTCTTTTTTGCAGAGAAAACATCTGTACATATCTACAATCAGAAAGAAGGTTATAAGGAGATCATTACAGGGGCAAATATGCCAGGATTTGAAGAACTGGTGTATCCTATTTATAATATTAATTTTCAGTCAGAAAATGTTTATGATACTAGATATATCATTTTTGATCAAGAATACATAAGTCCTTTAAATAAAAAGGCTCTATCCTATTACGATTTTGAGATTGTAAAGGATTCTATCATTTCTGGTAGAAAGGTGTTCAAAGTAAATTTTTTACCTAAAAATGATAATAAGGTACTTTTTTTAGGGAGTTTATTTATAGATCAAGAAAATTATGCTGTTGCTAGGGCAGTATTTGAGAAGTCTGGAGACCTGAATATAAAAGCTTATCATGATTTTACATATGATAACCAGACTGCTTTGTGGTATAATAGTTCTAGAAAACTATATGTACGTCAAGAAAAAACTAGGAAAGAATTAGAGCTTTTTGGTGGTAGGTTAGAAGTCGGTATTGAGAAAAAAGTGAATGATGATGATAAAGCTGCAGAAGAGCTTTATTTAATTATTGAGGCCATAAATGCAAACTTTAAGACTAATAAAGAAATTGACTACGGCAGGAAAGGATTAACCATTGAGATTCAAGACAGCGCATTAACTCAAAAAGAAGCTTACTGGGATAAATACCGCGGCGACGATGCTTTTTCTACTACAGAACTGGCAAGATTCATGGATCTGGATAGTATTGTCGCTGCCAGTAAAATTACACGTAATCTAGAGACTATTGATAAATTTAAACTAGGTTACTTCCCTGTGGGTTTTGTAGATATAGATTTGAAATATCTTGTTAAGTTTAATGATTACGAGGCTTTTAGAGTAGGAATGGGTGGTCAGACAAATGAGAAGTTGAGTGAAAACTTTAGAATTAATGGTTATCTAGCTTACGGGACCAAAGATGCAGTTTTTAAGCATAAAATCGGGATCGGTTATCGATTAAATAAAGAAAAGAATACCTGGTTAAATATTTATAAGCAAGATGATATTACAGAATTTGCTGCAGAAAGTTTTCTTACTGATGCTCGCGTGTACTCTTTATTTGAGCCTCGATTAATTAATATACCTACCTTCTATTTATATAATCAATATGGGATGAGCCTGCAGCAGCGCTTATTTCCATCTGTAATTAGTGAGGTCTCGCTTTCGCGAAAGCGGATTTCTCAAACTACTAGTTATCAATTTATTCCTGAGGAAGGTGAGGTGTTCTCTGATTATGTTCTTGCAGAAGTTGCTCTAGGCGCGCGATGGAGCCCTTTAAGTAGTTTTATGCGCACACCTAAAGGCTATCAAGAAATATCACGTGGGTATCCTATTTTAAGTGGTCAAGTAACACAAGGAATAAGAGGTCTGGCAGAAAGTAACTTTAATTACTTCAAACTTTCGGCTAAAGCAGAGTATGCTATAAAACGACCAGATAATTCTTTTACAGAATTTCTTGTAGAAGGACATTACAGCACTGGAGAAGTGCCATTAACGCACCTTTTTCATGCTTACCCTAATGCACCTAATAAAGATGAGGTATTACAAAGGTTCTCAGTGGCTGGGCGACGCAGTTTTGAAACCATGTATTTTAATGAATTCTTCTCTGATAAAATCATGATCGGGCAGGTGCGTCATAAATTTGCTCCTTTTGATATTTTTTCATTTTTAAAGCCAGAACTTGTGCTAGTTTCTAAAATTGCTTGGGGCGATATAGATAACATAGAAAGACATCAAAATGTAACTATAAACACCCTAGAGAAAGGATATCTAGAAAGTGGTTTTGAGCTCAATAAGTTAATTTTTGGTTTTGGTTTAAGTGCTAGTTACCGATATGGTGCTTACACTTTACCTGATTTTGAAGACAACCTCGCTTTAAAATTTACATTCTACCTAGAGCTATAATGCTGGACTGTTCATAATTAACTTTTTTTTGATTCTAACTTAGGTCTTTTAAGTACCTTTGCACGCCTTAAATTCCCGCATGCAAAAGTTATTCAGTTTTAGATTTTGGAACAGTATCGCTAGACTTATCTTGCGTAATCGAGAGGTAATTTTAGGACTGATTTTAATTATCACAATTGCTTTTACTACACAGTGGAAGCACATGCAGTTCACGCATACTGAGGCTAACTTACTGCCAGATGATCACCCTATTAATGAAGAGTACAATCAGTTTCTGGATAAATTTGGTGAAGAGGGAAACCTAATTATTCTAGGTGTAGAAAATAAAAACTTAGAAACTTTTCAAAATTTTAATGCCTGGAATGAGCTAGCAGACTCACTTGCTACATTTAATGAGATTGAGCTGGTTTTATCTACTTCTAATTTACCTAACCTATCCAAAACTCCAGACAATAAAAAATTTATCGTAAGTCCTGTGCTTTCAGAAAAAATGAATAGCAATGGAGATCTAAAAGACTTTAAACAAAAGCTTTTTAATGACTTACCATTCTATAAAAATTTAATCTATTCAGAAAATGATAGCGTTATACGCACTGCCGTTTATTTAAAGAAGGATATTGTTAATACCGTAGAGCGCAAAGAATTTATTTTAGATCACTTTGTTCCTTTGGTCAACTCTTATTCAAATACATATGATCTAGATATCAGGACATCTGGAATGCCTTACATCAGGACTTTGAATGCGCAGAATATTGTTGACGAAATAGGGATGTTTTTGCTTGCAGCATTACTGGTAACCTCTGGAATTTTCTTTTTCTTTTTTAGATCATGGCGCGCCACATTTATTTCCATTGTAACAGTTGTAATAGGTGTTATGTGGGCTTTTGGGATACTAGGGTGGATAGGTTATGAAATCACTGTGCTCACTGCTTTAATACCACCGTTGATTATTGTGATAGGTATCCCTAACTGTATATTCTTAATCAATAAATACCAGCAGGAGATTAAAAATCATGGTAATCAAGCTAAATCGTTACAGCGTGTGATTACTAAAGTAGGTAATGCCACTTTAATGACTAACCTGACTACGGCAAGCGGTTTTGCTACATTTATTTTTACAGAGAGTAAGTTGCTCGTGGAATTTGGTGTGGTAGCTAGTATTTGCATCATAGCTATTTTCTTATTGAGCTTAATGATTATTCCTGTCATTTACAGCTATCTACCTATTCCTAAAGAACGTCATTTACAGCATTTGGGTAAAACGTGGATCAATTCCTTTACAGACTGGAATGAGCGTATGGTAAAAAGACAGCGCATTCCTATTTACATAACAAGTGTAGTCGTGTTGATCTTGAGTTTTATAGGAATTTACCAAATTAAAGTTTCTGGAAGCCTTATTGAAGACATGCCCAAAGGGATGCAATTTTATAAAGATATCAAGTTCTTTGAAGAAAGCTTTGATGGAATCATGCCTCTAGAAATTGTGGTTTATAGTAAAAATGAAAAAGTCACTGGTCTTAAAACACTTAAAAAGCTCAATAAATTAGAAGAACATATTATTGAAACACCAGAGCTTTCAAGGCCCTTATCCATTGTAAGCGCCGTAAAGTTTAGTAAACAGGCTTTTTATGGTGGCGATCCAGAATATTTTGAATTACCATCTACCTATGATGCTGTAACGATGTCGCGACTGGTAAAGAAAAGCTCTAATGATATTTCTTTAATGAAGAGTTTTGTAGATAGTACAGGACGTAACGCTCGTATCACGACCTTTATGAAAGATATGGGAACCGACCGCATGGAGCGTGTAGAAGAAAATCTAAGAGAAAAAATAAAAACTATTTTTCCTGATGATCGTTATGACGTTTCCTTGACAGGTAAAGCATTGGTTTTTCAAAAAGGTACCGATTACCTGATCAATAACTTGATACTTTCCTTATCACTGGCAATAGTGCTTATAGCCTTATTCATGGCATGGATGTTCAAGTCTCTACGTATGATTTTTGTATCACTCGTTCCTAACTTACTTCCTTTACTTATTACCGCAGGATTAATGGGTTACTTAGGAGTCCCTATTAAACCATCTACCATTTTAGTGTTTTCTATCGCTTTTGGTATTTCTGTGGACGATACCATTCATTTTCTAGCCAAGTACCGTCAGGAGCTTACCGCCAATAACTGGCGTATTAAAAAGTCAGTCTATGCTGCCTTAAGAGAAACTGGCGTGAGCATGTTTTACACATCTATTGTTTTGTTTTTTGGTTTTTCTACGTTTACGATTTCTAGTTTTGGAGGTACAGTGGCGTTAGGAGCTTTGGTAAGTGCGACTTTACTTTTTGCAATGGCAGCAAATTTATTACTGTTACCTAGTATGCTGCTGTCGTTAGAACGTAGTATTGCAAACGAGCGCACTCTTAAAAAGCCAGCTATTCCATTAGTGGAGCCTGTCCAAGATGAAGAAGAGTAGAGTAGTGTTCTTGTTTCCGCTTTCGCGAAAGCGAAATAATCAATAGCACTTACACCTTTTTACATTCTCTATGTATTACAAGCTGTAATAATTGTTCTATAGGTGCATAAAAATTATATTTGCCGCTTGTAATAGATGTAATAACAGAATGAAGACAATAACCACCATACTCCAGTCAGATCCTAGTATGATCGAGATGACCGTCAAAGGTTGGGTACGTAGTTTTAGAAACGATAGATTCATAGCGATTAACGATGGTTCTACCATTCATAATTTACAGGCTGTGATAGAACCAGAGAGTTTTGATCGAGAACTGCTAGATCAAATTACCGTTGCCAGCGCTGTTGCTGTTACAGGTATATTAGTAGAAAGTGAAGGTTCTGGTCAGCGAGTGGAATTACAGGCTACTAAAGTTGAGGTTCTTGCCGGTGCAGATCCTGAAGAAGTAAAGAAAACGATTCTATCTCCTAAAAGACATAAACTAGAAACACTTAGAGAGCAAGCACACCTACGTGTACGCACTAATACCTTTGGTGCTGTGATGCGCGTGCGAGCAGCTTTATCATTTGCAGTACATAAATACTTTAATGAGAATGGTTTTTATCAAGCACACACACCTATCATTACAGGAAGTGATGCTGAAGGTGCTGGTGAGATGTTCCGTATCTCTACCTTAGATCCTAAGAATCCACCGCTTGATGAAGATGGCAACATCAACTATAAAGAAGATTTCTTTGAAAAAGAATCTAACCTTACAGTTTCTGGGCAGTTAGAGGCAGAGACGTATGCCATGGGGTTAGGTCAAGTATATACCTTCGGTCCAACATTTAGAGCCGAGAATTCTAATACGTCTCGTCACCTTGCTGAATTCTGGATGATTGAACCTGAGGTGGCTTTTA